>VFQT010000126.1_pt1 | contig 119150 bp, 95 predicted proteins | sample 3512381 | NCBI WGS metagenome assembly VFQT01 (sample SAMN10412376, study PRJNA504923) | tailings metagenome | isolation source: Relicate 2 Philex TSF3 active mining site | place: Philippines: Tuba, Benguet | collected 2017-08-29
AGATGGTGAACATGATCATCGCCCAACGGGCCTACGAGGTGAACACCAAGGCCATCTCGGCCGCCGACGAGATGATGCAGCAGAGCAACAATCTCAAGCGTTGATCACCCACCCCATGCGCCCGTACCTCCTCATGATCCGGACCGTACTGGCCTTCGCGTGCCTGTCCCTGATCGCCGGCGACGCCTCCCCGAGCGCTCAACGAACCCTGGGTGCCGAAGAGCTCGCGGGCCTTCTGGAGGACTCGCTGAAGACGCTGTGGAAAGTGCAGGACGGCACGCTGAGCGTCGAATTCGAGCGGCCTCCCGCGGCGTTGGTCATCCCGCAGGGCACGACAAGCCTCCGGTGGACGACGCAGATCCAGCAGCCCAACCGCCGGGTGTATCCCCAGTTCGAGATCCGGGTCGACGGCCACGCTGTCAGCTCGCTCGCGATGCCGATCCGCGTGCGGTGGACCCGAGAAGTGTGGGTCACCGACAGCGCCCTGGCCACCCAGACCCCCCTCAGCGCCGACTCGCTCCAGCGCCAGTCCATCGACGTGCTCAGCCTGAATGGCTCGGCCTGGTCGGGCGATCCGGCCTCCGAGGACTGGATGACGTCGTCACCGGTCCCGGCCGGAGGGGTGCTCATGGAGCGCTCCCTGCGCCGACGCCCCACCATCCGCCGGGGTGACACCATTTCGGCCCGCCTCGAAGAAGGCGCCCTCTCGGTCGAATTTCAGGCCGTCGCCCTCGAAGACGGCTTCCGGGGTGGAACCCTGAAAGTGCGCAGTGCCCTCAAGCCGGTGGAACTCAAAGGAAAGGTCATCAATGAAACGGTGGTTGTCGTTGTCCGCTAGTCTCCTGGTGTGCTCGGGCACCGTGTCCGCAGACTCCTTGTGGACCGAGGCGTCCGTTTCCCCTTTGGCCGACCGCAGGGCCTTGGCGATCGGTGATCTGCTCTCGGTGATCGTCCAAGAGAACAATTCGGCCACCAAGAACCAGACCAAGAAAACACAGAAGGAATCGTCGATCGACGCGAGCATCAACCAATTCCTCTTCAAGCCCGAGAACATGAAGTTCATGACCAAAGGTGGGATGTTTCCGGGCATGAACGCCTCGTCCAAGACCGACTTCAACGGAGGCGGCCAGGTCCAGAACTCCGACTCCATCAATTCGCGATTCACGGTCCGGGTGGTGGACGCCCTTCCCAATGGAAACCTGCTCATCGAGGGCCGACGCTCCACTTCGTTCTCCGGCGAAGGGCAGACCATCGTGCTGCGGGGCACCGTGCGGCGGGTGGATGTCGCGGCGGACAACACCATCCTGAGCCACCAATTGGCCGACCTGACCTTGCGCTTCGACGGCACCGGATCGGTGAACGACAGCCAAAAGCGTGGGTGGTTCGGCAAGGTGTGGGACAAGGTCAACCCCATGTGAACGTGATGTCCCCTCTCCCAAAACTCTCCCCTCCCCTCCGAATCCGGATGCGGTACGGACTCTTCATCGCGGCCCTGTGGCTGGGCATCGAGTCGGTCATGGCGCAATCCACCGGAGGCGTGCGCATCCGGGACATCGCATTCCTGCATGGAGCCCGCGGCAACCAATTGATGGGCTACGGCCTCGTCTCGGGCATCAACGGTGATGGCGACAAGAATCCCAACTACACCCAACAGGCGATCGCCAACCTCATGCAGCGCTTCGGTCTGGTTGTGAGGACGCCCCTGGTGACATCGAAGAACGTCGCCGCCGTCATCGTCACGGCCGAAATCCCACCATTCGCCAAATCCGGTTCCAAGATCGACGTGTTGATCAGCGCCATGGGCGATGCCAAGACCCTTCAGGGCGGCGTGCTCATCCAAACCCCCTTGATCGGCTCCGACGGCAAGGTCTACGCCGTGGCCCAGGGCCCCATCAGCATCGGTGGATTCTCCGCCGGGGGCGGCGGCAGCTCGGTGACCAAGAACCACCCCACCAGCGGCCAGATCGTCGGGGGCGGCATGGTCGAGAAGCAGATCCCGGTGACCCTGCTGCAGGAGAATACCATGCAGCTCATCCTCAATGAGCCCGACTTCACCATGGCGGCGCGGACTGCCGAAGTGATCAACCGGAAGTATCCCGATTCGACCCGGGCCGTGGACGGCGGAACCCTGATGGTCGAACTGCCCGACCAGTACCAGTCGCTGCCCATCGAGTTCATCGCCCAGGTGCAGGCCTTGGAGGTGGCGATGGACGTGCCCGCCCGTGTCATCCTCAATGAGCGCACCGGAACGATCGTCGCCACCTCCCGCGTCCGGGTGTCCAGCTGCGCCATCGCCCATGGCAGCCTGATCGTCTCGATCGCCCAGTCGGGGACCGTCTCGCAACCCAACCCGCTGGCCCCCAATGGCCAGACCGTGGTGGTGCCCAACACCGACGTGAACGTCACCGAGGCCAAGGGGGGGCTGATCCCCTTCGCCGAGATGCCGACCGTCGAGAAGGTCGCTGCGGCCCTGAATTCCATCGGAGCCAGTCCGCGCGACATCGTGGCCATTTTCCAATCCCTCAAACAGGCCGGCGCCCTGCAGGCGGAACTTCAGGTCCGATAAGCTCCCCCTCCCGATGACCACCACTCTCCTGAGCAACGTCGACCCGAACGCGCTGTCACGGCTGGCCAAGACGGGCACGCCGCGTCAACGGGCCGATCAGGTGGTGGGGCAATTCGAGGGGATTCTCGTCCGTGAGATCCTCAAGTCGGCCAAGCCGCCAAGCATCCTGCCGGCCAAGGGAGGCGAGGCCAAACTCGTCGGCGAAGTCTATGGCGACATGGCCAACGACCTGTTCGCCAACCAGATCAGCCAGTCGGGACAACTGGGGATGCGGGCGGCGCTCTCCCGACAACTGGCTCTCCAGATCGGTGCCGAAACGGCCGCCCCCAACGCCCCCAAGCCTCCGCAGTCCTGACCATGGATCCTCAAGCCTGGTACGACAGCCTTGCCGCGGAGGTCTCCTGTGCTGAACGACTGATGGCACTGACGGACCAGCAACAGGGACTGTTGATGCAGAGGAACTTCGGCGCTCTGACCGACAATCTGAGCGCTCAACGGGTCGCGGTCGAAGAACTCTTCGTGCTGAGCCGCCGGCGGAGCGAGGCCCAACGCCAGTTGGCCGCCCAATGCCACCTGCCTCCTCCGGGCAAGCGGCTCGACATCTACCCCTTCCTGCATCCCGACCAGGCTCGGACCATCGAGGAGGTCGTGACCCATTTGCAGCGCTCGATGGATTCGTGCCAACGGGCCTTCCGACAAAACCAGCTTCTCCTGGGGCGATCCATCGAGTTGGCCCAACAGGTGCTGCAACGTTCGGGTGTGGTATCGACCGGCCGCACTTACGGGGCCAAGGGCAAGGAGCGCGCATTCGCGACGGCCAACCCGGTGTCCCGATGGCAGGCGGTCGTCTGACGGAGAACCATGGGCGGACTACTCAACACTCTCGAAATCGCCTCCTCATCGCTGCTGGCCTCGCGGGCCGGCATCGAGACCGCGGGCGTCAACATTTCGAATGTCAACAATCCGGGCTACGCCCGCCAACGGGTCATCGTCGAGCCGAGGCGCGATCCGACCGGGGCGGGCACCGGCGTGGAGGTGGTGGGGGTCAAGTCCCTGCGGGATGACATTCTGGATGAGCAGCTCATCCGTGAATCGAGCAATTCCGAGTATCTCAAAAATTTCCAACGCACCCTGCAGATAGGCCAAGTGCTCCTGGGTCAGCAGATCGACCGCCAGAGTGCCACCCCCGAAGCCGATGCCGCGGCCCGGGATCTCGGTGGCCAGATGGCCCTGGCCAGCGGTTTCTCGGAGTTCTACAACGCCCTTCAGGCTGTCACAGTGTCCCCGGGATCCACTCCCGACCGTCAGGTGCTCCTGCTCAAGGCCGGTCAGTTGACTGACAAGTTCAATTCGGTGGAGGAACGATTCACCACCCTGCGTTCCGACCTGAACAAAGACCTCACCAACCGGATCAAAGATGCGAACAATCTGATCCAGCTCACCTCCCGGGCGGCCATGGACAACACGGTCGCCAGTTCCAGCGGTGGCGGCATCGCCAAAGACACGCTGCAAATGCGCTTGGAGGAATTGGGGGGCTACTCGTCGATCCAGATCCAATACGACGACCTGGAACGGATCACCGTGTCCATCAACGGGGTCAACGTGATCACCGACAACCTGGTCAACGGCGTTGTGGAGGGTGAGCTCGACGAGGCCGGAGGCCTGCAGGTGTCGGTCAGGAACACCGACTCGGACAGCACGGCGAAGCTGACCGGACAGGGGTCCATCCAGGGATTGGTGGATGCCCGCGACACCATCCTCGAGGATCTCCGCAAAGACATCAACCTGATGGCGAGCAACCTCATCGAGGGCATGAACGCCATCCACAAGCTCGGTAAGAATCTGGACGGCACCGGCGGGCTGGATTTTTTCTCGGGGTCCGACGCCTCCGACATCGCCATCAATTCGGAACTGCTGGCCGATGTGCGCAAGATCCAGTTGAGTGCCGACACCGACAAGGGCGACAACACCATCGCCGTGAACCTCCTGAAGTGGCTCGATGCACCCCAGGATTCGCTCGGAAAACTCACGGTCTCACAGCACTACAACGAGGCCGTGGCGACCTACGGACAGGAGTTGGCCAACATCAACAATCGCCTGGCCGACCAGGAGGTGATCAGCCACACGCTGACCCAACAGCGGGCGGCGGTCTCGGGCGTTTCGCTCGACGAAGAGATGTCCTCGCTGATCCAGTTCCAAAGAGCCTATCAGTCCTCGGCGAAACTCATCTCCACCGTGAACGAATTGTTCCAGACGATCCTGGCGATGTGACCCGACCATGGATATCACCCCACAACACATCTGGATCCTGGCTTCACTGGGCGGCGGTGTCGGTTTCCTCGGCGTGGGCATCGCGATGCGGTCGTTTTTGGCGTCCCGTCTTCTGCCTCCCACTGCACCCGTGGCCAAGCCGGCCGTGAAAGAGGCGGCGACCATTTCGATTGCAGCCCCGTCCCCGGAACAAAGCCGACTCGAGGGACGTAACCAGATCCTGGAAAGCAGTCACTGGATCCTTCAGCAGGAGATGCTCGATCTGCGGTCCAAGATGGCCGATCAGGTGGCCCAGGTGGCCCGCGAAACCGCGCTGCGAGTTCATCTCGAGGTGGCTCTGGGCAAATCGCATCAGGAATGCGATCAACTCCGTGCCCAGATCGATGCGGCCCGACAGAACCACGCGGAACTGACTCTCCAGAAGGCCTTGTTGGACACCGAGATCACCGATCTGAAGCTCCGACTGGAGAAGGCGCTCCAGGCGGTGCCCCCCCCGGTCGCGCCTCTCCCCCTGACACCTCCACCCACCGTGCCTCCCCAGGCCGCCGGGCCCGAACCGGTCCCGACCACGCCCGCCCCACCGGTTCGCCTGCCGGCGATCCTGACGCATCAGCGCAACGGAATTCTGTCGGCCGAGGAAGGGTTTCCGGCCGCCGAACCCACGGTGGTGCCGGTGCGAACGAAAGCCTGGAGCCTCGAATTGCAGAATTTCCGGCGGAGAACGACCGAAAAACCCGTCAAACGCGGCAAATCGGCCCCCCGTTCCAGGTCCGGCTCAAAGTCCTGACGCCCGGCTTTGACATCCGATGGCGACCGCTCGCAGTCTGGGTCAATGTCGTTCGCATTCCGCTTCCTCGGTACCGGCACCTCGCAGGGGGTTCCCATCATTGGAAAGGAGTATCCCGAGGCCTTCTTGGCCAACCCGCGGAATCATCGGCTGCGGGCCTCGATCTACATCGAAACCCCCGTGGTGCGGGTGGTGATCGACACCACTCCCGACTTCCGGACCCAGATGCTCCGTGAACGCCTGGGCTACCTTGATGCGGTTCTCATCACCCACGCCCATGCCGACCACATCATGGGCATGGACGATTGCCGCCGCGTCTGCGACCTGCGCGAAGGCCCCCTGCCCGTCTACGCCACCGAGGAGACCTTCCGATCGCTGCGCCGGGTCTACGACTACGCCTTCGGCGGGCATCCCATTCCCTTCAGCTATTTCCGCCCGTCGCCCCAGGTGATCGAAGGTCCCTTCGAACTGGGCGACCTGAAGGTCACGCCATTCCAATTGCCGCACGGGCGCATCACCACCACGGGCCTGGTCTTCGAGCAGGGCGGTGTCAAACGGTTGGCCTACTTCAGCGACTGCAAAGAGGTCGTTCCGGCTGCCGTCGCCTTCGCTCAAGGAGTGCAGGTGGCGGTGCTGGATGCGCTGCGTCCCGAACCCCACCCCACCCACATGTGCCTGGACGAAGCACTCACCACGGCGCGGCGCATCGGGGCCGACCAGACCTACCTCACCCACCTGACCCATCACTATGATCACGACCGGGATCAGGCCGAAATGCCCCCCGGAGTGGCGCTGGCCTGGGATGGCCTGCGGGTGCGGCTCGATTGACCTTTCGCAGAACGCCATGGAATCCCCAACGGCCACTCCCGGCGAACCCACCCGCCAACACCGGCTCGCGGCGCGCATGACCTGGACCTATCGCACCGCGTGGTGGCTGGCGCGTCTGTCCGCACGCTGGATCTATCGCACCCGGATCGAGAACGTGGAGCACATCCCGGCGGTGGGCCCGGTGATCCTCGCCTCCAACCACGCCAGCCTGGCCGACCCCCCGCTCATCGGAGGCTCGGTTCCCCGGGCGGTGAACTTCCTGGCGCGCGACACCCTCTTCGACATTCCGCTGCTGGGTTGGTACATCCGCAAACTCAACGCAGTTCCCGTCAACCGCGAAGGCGGGGGCGGTGCCGGACTCAAGGCCATCCTCGACCGGCTGCAGGGCGGCGCGGCCATCCTGCTCTTCCCCGAAGGCACGAGAACCCACGACGGTCGCTTGCGCCCCGCCCGTTCGGGCATCGGCCTGACGGTCATCAAATCGGGGGCTCCCGTGGTGCCCATCCGCCTGCACGGCACCTTCGAAGCCTGGGGGCGTCACCAACGGCTGCCGGGGCGTGGTCGTTTCCGGGTGGTGGTGGGCGAGCCCCTCCAGTTCGAGGCCCTGAGGGCCGAGGCCCGCACCTGCGACAAGGAACGCCTCAAGGCAATCTATCAGGAAGTGGCCGACACGATCATGGCGAAGATCGCCGAGTTGTGAGCCGCCGCTCGGGCGCCCGAGGCCCGCGCCTGAAAAACGCCTCCCGAAGAGGCACGAGCTGCTTCAGCCCTTCACCTGGTCGAGAGCCCAATTCACCTCGGCATCCGGGACGCGCTGTCCCCAGATGGCTTTGCCGATCTGCTCGGCGAGCACGAAGTGGATCTCACCGGCGCTGACCTTCTTGTCGAGCCGCATGGCCGAGAAGAGCTTGTCGCGCTTGTCCCCGGGCAGCTTGAGCACCGTCGGCAGCCCCAACCGATCGAACAGTGCCTGGATCCGCTGGACATCGGCGGCCGGCAACCCGCAACGGCGGGCCGAGAGGTGCGCCGCGGCCACCTGCCCGATGCTGATGGCCTCGCCGTGCAGGAACTTGCCATAGCCCGAGGAATTCTCGATGGCGTGACCGATGGTGTGACCGAAATTGAGGGTGGCCCTCAAGCCCGTCTCGGTCTCGTCCTGGCAGACGATCTCGGCCTTGATGGCGCAGCAGCGGGCGATGATCGCCGAAAGGATGGAAGGCTGCTTCTCCAGCAGGCCATCCAACTGCTTCTCCAATCGCTGGAACAAGTTGGCGTCGTGGATGACGCCATATTTGACGATCTCCGAGATGCCCGAGCGCAGTTCCCGGTCCGGGAGCGTGTTGAGCGTGTCCAGATCGCACAGGACCAACCGCGGTTGATGGAAGGCGCCGACGAGATTCTTGCCGGCCTTCAGATTGACCCCGACCTTGCCCCCGACCGAGCTGTCGACCTGGGCCAGCAACGAGGTGGGCACCTGCACGAACGCGATGCCCCGCAGGTAGGTCGCCGCCACGAACCCGGCCAGATCACCCACCACCCCACCGCCGAGCGCCACGATGAAGCTCTTGCGCTCGATCCGATGGGCGGCCAGTTGGTCGTAGCACTTCTGGACGGTGGCCAGGGTCTTGGCCGACTCCCCGGCGTCGACCGTGATGAGCATCGGCGTGAATCCGGCGACCTTCAGCGACTTGATGGCCGCCTCGCCGTAGTGCTTGCCCACGTTGGAGTCGGTGATCACCGCGCACCGCGTCCCGATCTTCAGGCGACGGCAACGCTCCCCCAGCGTCGCGATGAGGCGGGTACCGACTTGGATTTCGTAGGAACGGTTCCCCAGCGGAACCTGGACAGTAGGCATGGGGGTCGAGAGTGGACCCATTCGGGCCACGAAAGCAAGACGGTCAGCGAGTCATCGGAGCACGAATCCATTACCGGCCCCATGCTGCAGCCCCTTCGATCAGGCGGCCCCGTCCGGCCGGGGAAGGGTTTCCGATTCGACATTCACTCGCGGGTTTGCCCGGGTTTTGCCTTGGGTCGGCCACCGCCCTGCGGAATGCTCACCGCCTCATGTCGCGTTGGTTGTCCTCGTCGGGTGCCGCCGGTGCCGCAACCCTGCTGAGCCGCATTCTCGGGTTCGTCCGCGAATCGGCCTACGCGGCCTTCATGGGAACCGGCCCGGTGGCCGACGCCTTCTTCCTGGCCTTCCAGATCCCCAACCTGTTCCGGCGGCTTCTGGGCGAGGGGGCCCTGTCGTCGGCCTTCATCCCGGTTTTCAAGGAGACCGAACGCAAGGAAGGCCTGGCTGCGGCCTGGCGGGTCGGACTGGCCTGCACTTGGGCGGTGTTCCTGGCGTGCACAGCCATCTGCGTGGTGCTGCTGGGGGGTGTCAGCCTCCTGCTCTGGTTCTGCGCCAGCGACTACAACGTGTTTTTGAACATGGATGTGAACACCCATCTGATGTTCCAACTGATGCGGTGGATGCTGCCCTACCTGCCGCTGGTGTGTGTCGCTGCCGGATTCATCGGCATGCTCAATGCCCGCAACCACTTCTTCATGCCCGCGTTGGGGGCGACCATGCTCAATGTGGCGATGCTCGCCTCCGTCTGGTGGCTGGCCCCGCATTTCGGCGCGAAATTGCACGACAAGGTCTTTGGATTGGCCGTCGGTGTGGTGGTCGCCGGCGTCGCACAGGCGGCTTTCCAAGTGCCTTCGCTGCTCTCGGAGGGATTCCAATTCCGATGGCTGAATCCGTTGAAAGAACCGGCCGTCCGCGAGGTCGCCCGCCGGATGGGCCCCTCGGTCATCGGCGTGGCCGCCTTCCAGATCAACACCGTCCTGTGCCAGGCTTTCGCCTACACCCACGGCCGGGAGATCATCTCATCCTTCAATTATGCGGTCCGCCTGATGGAACTGCCGCAGGGCGTGGTGGGCATCTCGCTGGCCACGGTCCTGCTGACCGAGCTCAGCACGTTGGCTGTCGACAAGAGGTATCCGGAATTCCGCAGTACTCTCGCCGAGGGCTTGCAGCAGTTGATCTTCCTGACCCTGCTGCCACTGGTGCTGCTGTTGACCCTCTCCGAACCGATTGTCCGACTGCTGTTTGAACGGGGCGAGTTCCAGGCCGGATCCACCGCCCAGGTCAGCTTCATGATCCTCTGCCTCAGCCCGAGCCTGATGGCCTTCTCGCTGAACAACGTCCTGGCTCGGGCCTTCTACGCTCTGGGAGACACCAAGACCCCCATGCGCATCAGCCTCGCGGCCATCGCGGCCAACTTCCTCGCCGCCTTCGTCTCGGTGAGCATGATGCCGAGGGCCGGACTGGCGATCGCCAACTCGGCCAGCGCCACGCTGCAGTGTTTCTTCCTCTTCTACGCCCTGAAGCGCAAACAACCGAAGTTCGATTTGCCCGCCTTGTTCGCTCCGCTGTCGCGCATGGTCGCAGCGGGATCGGTGGCCGCCGGAACGGCCATCCTCACTCTGTGGCTGTGGGATCGTCGGATCGGGCAACACGGTCTACCGGCGCGGCTCGGAGCCACCTTCGTCCCCATGGCCCTCGCGTCGCTCGCCTATTTCCTGACGGCGACCGCGCTGGGAATCCGCGAGGCGTCCGATGTGATGAGCGCGCTGCGGCGACGCGGTGCCCGGGGCAAAGCCGCGCCGGCTTCGGAACAAACTTCCGGTTGATCCCGCCCGTGAACGGGGAGTAGCGTTTTTGCAGATTCACCCGTGATTGACGATCGTGCCACCAAAGCCATGAATGGCTTGTGGGGTGGGCGCGTCGGGCATCACTGAACGTTTCAAGCACATGAGCCAAATCATCCCCGCAGCCAGCGCCTCGGTCCTGACCCGGCGCGGTTTCCTCTCCACCTCCAGCACCGCCCTCGGCGGAGCCATGATCGGCAGCCTGGCCATCGAGCGCTTGGCGTTCGGTGCCGCCAGCGATGAGATCAAGATCGCCCTCATTGGCTGCGGCGGCCGCGGTTCCGGTGCGGCCAACCAGGCCCTCAATGTGCCGGGCGTGAAGCTCGTGGCCATGGCCGACGCCTTCCAAGACCGCCTCACCGGCGCGCTCAACAGCCTCAAGTCCTCGCAGGGCGCCAAGGTCGACGTGCCGGCCGATCGCCAGTTCGTGGGTCTCGACGGTTACAAGAAGGCCATCGCCCTGGCCGACGTGGTCGTTCTGGCGACGCCGCCGGGATTCCGCCCGCAGCATTTCGAAGAGGCCGTGCGTCAGGGCAAGCACGTGTTCATGGAAAAGCCGGTCGCCGTCGACGGCCCCGGCGTCCGTCGTGTGCTCGCCGCCGCCGAAGAGGCCAAAAAGAAGAACCTCAAGGTGGGTGTCGGCCTGCAGCGCCATCATCAGCCCGGATACCTCGAGACCATGAAGCGCCTCCATGACGGAGCCTTGGGCGACATCTACCTGGTGCGCGCGTATTGGAACGACGGCGGCGTGTGGGTCAACCCGCGCAAGGACGGCCAGACCGAACTCGAGTACCAGATGCGCAACTGGTACTACTTCAACTGGCTCTGCGGCGACCACATCACCGAGCAGCACATCCACAACCTGGACGTGGCCAACTGGGTCAAGAACGCCTACCCGGTCAAGGCGCACGGCATGGGCGGCCGACAGGTCCGCATCCAGAAGGAATACGGCGAAATCTTCGACCACCACGCCATCGAATACACCTATGCCGACGGCACCACCTTGCTGAGCCAGTGCCGGCACATCCGGGGCGCCGACAGCAACGTGTCCGAGCAGTGCGTCGGTTCCAAGGGCTTCTGCAACATCAGCGGTCACACCATCACCCCGTCGGGCGGTGGCAGCGCCTGGCGCTACCGGGGTGAGAAGCAGGTGGATCCGTACCAGCAGGAGCACGACGACTTGTTCGCCGCCATCCGCAAGAACACCGAGTACAACGAGGCGTTCAACGGCGCGAAGTCGTCGCTGACCTCCATCATGGGCCGCATGTCCACCTACACCGGCAAGACCATCAGCTGGGAGCAGGCGCTCAACTCCAACGTGAATCTGGCCCCCAACGACTTCGAGAACCTGCGCTGGGATTCGGAGTGCAAATCGAAGGCCGACGCCAACGGCTTCTACCCGGTGGCCGTCCCGGGTGACGCCAAGTGGTTCAAGATGGTGGTCTGAGCGACAGAACTCATTGAACCCTCGGGCTCCCGCTTGAGGAGCCATGACAGAAACCCTTCGGAACTCCGGTTCCGAAGGGTTTCTTGTTGTCGCAGGAGTGGGGCGACCCTCGGTTTGCCGAGCGGATCGCCGGACCGGATCGGCCGCGTCAGCCGACCTTGCGCCCCGGCTTGCGGCCCCGCTTCTTGGCCGTGAACGGAAGGTCGCTGGCCGTGTCCTTCAGACCCAGACGGGCCAACTTGTTGTACACGGTCTTCTCGGTGACATTCAGGATTCTCGCCGCGGCCGCCTTGTTGCCGCGGCACAGGTCCAAGGTCTGCTGGACGGCGAGCTTCTCGACCGCCTCCATCGACATGCCGCCCACATACGGCACCGAGACGCCCGATTGAACAAGATGCGTCGGATGGATCGGTCGCAACAGGCGGGCCGGCAGATCGCTCGTCCGGATCTCGCCCCCCACCGAACTGGCATACGCCGATTCCAGCACGGCTTCCAACTCGCGGATGTTGCCGGGCCAGGAGTGCCCCTTGAGCACCTTGGCCGCGGCGGCGGAAATCTGAGGGATCTCGCCCGATCGGACCATCGCCAGCCGCTGCAGGAAAATCCCCGACAGGTACGGCAGGTCTTCGATGCGTTCGACCAACGAGGGGATCTTCACCGTCAACGCATTGAGTCGGTAGAACAGGTCTTCGCGGAACTCCTTGGCTTCGACCTTGGCCCGCAGATCGCTGCGGGTCGTGGCCATCACCCGCACGTTGAGGGGCACCGAAACCCCGGTGTCCCTGCGCTGGATCCACCGGTTCTGCAGCAACTCCAGGATCAGCGCCTGCTGGGCCAGCGGGATCTCATCCACATCGAGCAGCATCAAGGTGCCTCCATCGGCCATCTGGACCCGTCCCATCCGACGACCTTCCTCGTCGCCTCCGGGAACGACGTCGGTCGCACGTCCAAACAATTCGACCTCCAGGGCCTCGCCCGACATCGAAGCGCATTGGACAGGGACCAGAGGCCCCCGCGAGCGCCCGCTGACGTGATGGAGCATGCGGGCGAAGAGCCGTTTGCCGCTCCCCTCGGGACCGCTGATCAGGACATCCGCCTGGGTCGCTCCGAGGGCGGCGGCGGTTTCACGGAGAATCCGGGCCGAGGGCGATTGACCGATCCATTGGGTATCGCGCAACCCGGGGAAATTCCCCACCGGCTGGCGCAACGAATGTCCCGCTCGGACCGCGGCTGAAACCGTCGCCACGAAGGCGCCGATATCGAGCGGCTTGGTCACGTAATCAAACGCACCCGATCGGATCGCCGTCAACCCATCGGCGGCCTCACCGCGACCGGCCATGGCGATGACGGGTACTTGAGGGAAGTGCTCCCGAAAATGCTTCAAGACCTCCATGCCGGAGGTGCCGGGAATCATCAAGTCGACGACCGCACAGGCCGGCGGCGGTTCGGTTCGAGCGATGGCGGCCTCTCCTGTCTCCACCATATCGGGTTCGAAACCCGCTTTTTTGAGATGATAGGCAACAATCCTCTGGATCGAGTCATCCGCTTCGACCAGCAACACCCTATTATTTTCCCTCACATGGCTCACGTCTTCAATTGGCCTCGGACGTCGTTAACGGTCAACTGAAAACATGGACCTCCACGAACTCTTTTATCATTTCGATAATCATTTCAGTCCAGCAGCTGTTTTGATCAGATCACGAGCTGCGCCAACATCCGTTGGCCAAATGCTCCGTTTCCGTTTAGCGTGAAGCCCATGAAGTGCTCGTGCCTCGGAAGCCTCGCTGTCGCCGCTCTGGCCACCTCACTCCCCCTTTCTGCGGCCGACTGGCCCCGCTTTCGCGGCCCCGATGGCTCGGGAGTCTCACCGGAGACCGGCTGGCTCGGAACTTGGCCGGGAGGTCAGCCTCGCACCCTGTGGAAGGCGAGTGTGGGGGTGGGATTCTCCTCGATGACCTTGTCCGAGGGGCGTCTGTTCACGCTGGGACACAACGGCCTGAAAGACGGGGGCATCGACAGTGTCGTGGCCATCGAGGTGGCCAGCGGCAAAGAACTCTGGCGACACAGCTATCCGGAAAAGCTCGCCGATCACTACTACGAAGGCGGCACCTCGGGCACTCCGACCGTGGATGGCGGGAAAGTCTACACCCTGTCCAAGTCCGGGGTGGCCCTGTGCCTCGAGGCGGCCACCGGCAAGGTGCTGTGGTCTCGCAATCTGTCTCAAGGAGCGGGTCTCAAGGTCCCCGAGTGGGGGTTCGCCGGAGCGCCCCACATCCATGGAGATCGGGTGATCTACAACGCCGGCGAGGCGGGCCTGGCTCTCGACAAGGTCACCGGCCGTGAACTCTGGTCCAGTGGCAAGGGGTCGGCCGGTTATGGCACTCCGGTGCCCTTCGCGTTGGCGGGTAAACCCGCGCTGGCCCTCTTCGGGCTGCGCGAGGTCATCGTTGTCGATCCGGCGAGCGGGAAGGAACAGTGGCGCCATCCGTGGAAAACGCGCTACGACGTCAACGCCGCGGACCCGGTGATCCTGGGCGACACCATGGTCCTGACCTCCGGGTATGGCACCGGGGCTTGCGGCCTGCAGTTCACGCCTTCGGGCGCTCGGCAACTCTGGAAGAACCAGTCGCTCCGATCGCACATGCAGGCGCCCATCGGCATCGGCGGCCACATCTACGGCATCGACGGAGACGGCGGCGATGGCAAGGCCCGCCTGAAATGCCTGGAAGCCTCCACGGGCAAGGTGACCTGGGAATCCCCGGAGGCCGAGACCGGCGTCCTCAGTGCCGCCGATGGCAAACTGATCTGGGTCACCGGCAAGGGCGAACTGATCATCGTGAAGGCCGATCCCGCGGGCTATCAGGAGGTCGTGCGCGCCCAGGTGACCCGCGGCAAGGTGTGGTCCACGCCGGTCTTGCTCGGCGGGCGCCTCTACATCCGCAACTGGAAGGGCGAACTGCTGTGCCTCGATGTCAAAGGCAGCGGCTCGGTCTCCTGAGACTCCCCCGCGGCACCGTCCTTCAGGCCCTCGGGTGCCCGCTGGCGTGAGCCTCGGGAGACACGGGTCACCGGTTCCGCGGCAACTCGCCTCCTGCCTCCCTTGTCTTCGGCTCTTGAATTCCACTATCGCGAGGGAGGGCTCCACTTCCCTCACCTCGGACTGTGGATGGATCCGCACCGGGCCGTGGACGCCGGCGAGTGGGTGGTGGTGACCCATGCGCATGCCGACCACACGGCGCGCCACAAGGCGGTGATCCTCACCGAACCCACCCGGCGGCTGATGCGATCGCGCCTTCCCGGGAGCCGTATCGAGCAGGTGCTCGCCTACTCCGAAGCCTGGTCGGGGGATGGACGGACCCTCCCCGGCCTGAGTCCGTCGTTCGCCCTCACGCTGCATCCGGCCGGGCATGTCCTGGGCAGTGCGATGGTGCATTTGTCGGCCGGGGACGACTCGCTGCTTTACACGGGCGACTTCAAACTGCGTCCCGGACGGAGTTCCGAGCGCTGCCAGCCGGTTCATGCCCGGACCCTGATCATGGAAACGACCTACGGACGGCCCCGCTACGAGTTTCCCCCGACCGAGGCCGTCATCGAATCGATCCTCCAGTTCTGCCGGCAAACCTTGAGCGAGGGCCTGACGCCGGTTCTGATCGGTTATTCCCTCGGCAAGAGTCAGGAAATCCTGGCCTCGTTGACGGAGGCCGATCTGCCCATCCAGTTGCACCCCAGTGCCGCTCGACTGACGGAGATCTACAGCGAATTCGGGTGCCGGTTTCCCGCCTGGAAACCGCTCGATGTGGAAAGCGCCCGAGGCCATGTGATCATCACCCCCACCCTCCGCCCGCTCGCGGCGGCCCAACCCCGCATCGGCCCACTCCGGGTGGCGTCACTCAGTGGTTGGGCTTTGGACCACCGGCCTCGAACCGACACGGCGGGTCAGCAACGCTTCCCCTTGAGCGACCACGCCGATTTCCCCGATCTGATGCGCTTCGTCGAGGCGGTGAAGCCGGAGCGGGTCTACACGCTGCACGGATTCGCCGCCGAATTCGCCCGGCACCTCCGGCGACGGGGCGTGCAAGCCTACGCCCTCAGCCAGAACGACCAACTCGAACTGTCGTTGGGAATCTGACCCGACTGGTCGCTCTGGCTTCGCACCCGGATCGAAATTCTTCGGCGCTGAAGGATCAGTTGCGCGCCGCACCCGGGCCCAATTGCAGTTCGTATTCGGGCGACATCGTGCTGTTGATCTTGTTGTCGAGCACCCCGGGGTAGGTGAACTCGAACTTGTAGCGGTACCGGAGCACGGAACGATCGGTGGGCAGCGGCAGCAGGGCTTCGAAGCGGTTCTCCGTGTTGGGCACGGCCTGCATGGGATAGAGGTTCAACCCCATCACGACCCACGCCTTCACATGCTCGGGCTGCACGCCGCGACGGTGTGTCCGGAACGTGGTCTCGAAGAGGTAGGTGGCGTCGGTCGAAGGGGCGGGCGAGCGCGGGGTCAGGTTGGTGTTGCGGGATCCGGCACAACCCAGACCCAGTGCAGCCAAAAGAACCCAGACGGCAGGCGAGGCGAACTTCATCGGTGCGGTACATGGCACACCGGGTCGAGCATTGGCAAGGGATGAGTCGGAATGACTCTCAATACCGTCTCAACGCTCTCACCGCCCCGCCCTGCCCGCCGAGCGGCCCTCCGAGGCTCCTGAGGACCTGCGAATCATCAGGCGGTCAGCCAGAAATCAGCCCGGTACGGAGGAGAGTTCCAAGCCCAGTTCACCGGCCAACAAGGCCCGCTTCCGATCCAGACCCCAGCGATAACCATTGAGGTCACCCGATTCCCGGACCACCCGGTGACAGGGAATGATCAGGGCGACCGGGTTGGCTCCACAGGCAGCCCCTACCGCACGGGCGGATCCCGGAGCCCCGATGGATTCGGCCAGTCGCCCATAGGAGGTCACCGCACCGCGCCGCACCGCCAGAAGCGCGGCCCAGACCCGACGTTGAAACGGAGTCCCTCCGACCGCCACGGACAGCGCTGGAGTGGAACCATCGCCCCGACCCTGCCAGCGATCGATCCAGCGTTGGGCCCCGGCGTCATCGGGCGGTCCCTCTCCTTCGGCACGCGTTCCCGGGAACCCGCCGCCGGCGATGTCCTCGAACTCACAGCGGACAATCGAGTCACCCACCCACGCCAACCGAGCGCGGTCGCCCCCAGAGCCGCCCCCAGAGCCCCCTGCCACGAGCGCATACCCCCACCGGACCGAGCCGGACCGCGAGAGGTCGCCGGGACTCAAGACCACGGAGCATGCCCCGAGCGCGTCGGCGAGGCCCGGATCCTCGAATCGCGAGCGCACGGCCTCCCGAAACGAGGGCTCATGCCTGCGGCCATGAGAGGGCTGCACCCGGGTCACTGTGCGCCCCCCTGGACTCATTCCCATGCCCAAGTCGTTTCAGTCTCCGAGTCGTTTCAGTGTCCCGATTTGGGGTCTTTGGCCTTGGGCAGCTTCTTCAGGTAGGACGCCGGGTCCTTCTTGAAATCCTTGAGGCAGCTCTTGCAGCAGAGCTTGATGGTTTGGCCTTCATGGACGAACTCATAGGACTCCATGCCGGAACCCTCGAATTTCTCGTCGCTGACCAGGCACTTGTCCAACGGATAGGCCTTGGCCTTGGCCTTGGGTTTGTCTTCGGCCGACACGGTGAGGGCGGCGGAAGTGAGAGCAACCAGAGCAAGAACGGTGATGGAGTTCATGATTTCGGTGCAGCCGATAGGGAGCTGCTGAAGCCATTCTCGACCTGAAGCGCATCGGAGGCAAGCGGCTGGATCAAGGGCTGGAACAAGGGCTTTGCTCGGCCAGGGTGACGGCTCCGCCTCGGGCCCCGCAACACCTGGGGTCTTGGACGCCGGAGCATTCGAGGCTACACTGCGGCTTCGCGGTCGATGTGTCCTGTCGCGCCAATCCGGAATCCGAGGTCCGCCCCACAGCGGACGCAGAAGGTCCACGCCTTCACGCTCATCGAACTCCTGGTGGTCATCGGCATCATCGCCCTCCTGGCGGCCATGCTCCTGCCCGCGCTCGGAAAAGCCCGCTACCGCGCCTCCCAGGTGAACGAGATGTCCGGAGCCCGACAACTGCTCATCGCCTGGAACCTCTACGCCGAAGACCATGCCGATTCGGTGCTTCCGGGCTACCGGTACGGACTCAACGCCACCGATTTTCAGGGGCGACCGGTCAACCACCCCATCAACGCCCGATATCCCTGGCGCATCGCTCCATACCTCGGCAAGAGCTTCGACGTGATGTACCTCAACGAAAACCGGCGAACCCTCGAGGCGTTCCGGCGGATGGAGGATCCCGAGTTGGGGGTCTACGCCGCGTCGGTCTTTCCATCCCAGGGCATCAATTCCGTGTTCGTCGGTGGTGACGACCTGGAGCTGCCCCCCTCGGAACGGGCCTTCGAGCGCTTCGGTCGATTCTGCGTGCTCAAGACCACCGAGGTCGAACGCCCCTCCGATCTGCTGGTATTCACCTCGGCTCGCGGGCCATTCGAGGGCAAGGTCGTGCCCGGCTATTACGTGGTGAAGCCGCCCTACCTCAACGCCCGGCGCTGGGCGGTGGAGTGGAATCCGGCCGATGGACCCGAGGCCTGGGGCAACGTCCACCCGCGCTACAATCTCCGCTCGGTCACAGGGCTCGTCGACGGCCATGTCGAAAACTTCGACCGCCGCCGCCTGCAGGACATGCGCCATTGGGCCAATCCCGCCGATCGTCCCGACTGGACCCTTCGGGCCCTGCAGGGGCCTTGATCGCTCGCCCCCTGGAGCCCGTTTTCGAGCAGACCGGATTCATCGTGGGCTCGTCACGGGAGAGGTGTCGCCGAGGAGCTCCGGTGGTTCCACGTCGACCCGCCAAAAACCATGCCGCCACTGTGGCCCCGCTGCGGGAATCGGGGTAAACTAGGCCCATCGATGAGCATTCTGGACACCATAGTCGCGCAGAAGCGGGTGGAGACCGCCTTGTTGCCTCAGGGCCCCGTGGCCGCCCACCAGCTCCGCGAAGCGATCCGGCACCGTGGCTCGGGGGTCCGCGATTTCACCGCGGCACTGGCCCATCCGCGCCGCGGTGACATCGGCCTGATCGCCGAGGTCAAGAAGGCCTCCCCCAGTCTGGGTGTGATCTGCCCCGACTTCGATCCGGTGCGCATCGCCCAGGCCTACGAAGCGGCCGGCGCGAGCTGCCTCTCGGTCTTGACCGACGAACGGTTCTTCCAAGGATCGCTGGAATACCTCAAGGCCATCCGGGGCGCGGTCGGGCTGCCGCTGCTCCGCAAGGATTTCATCATCGATGAGCGGCAGATCCTCGAAGCCATCGAGTGGGGAGCCGACGCCATCCTGCTCATCGTTTCGATCCTGTCCGACGATCAGTTGTCGCACTTCCACAGCCTTGCCGATGCCGCCGGTCTGGCCGCCCTGGTGGAGGTCCATGACGCCGACGAACTCGAACGGGCCCTCCGTTGTGGGGCGCGTCTGGTGGGGGTCAACAACCGGGACCTCAAGACCTTCCAGGTGGACCTGGGCACCACCGAGACTCTGGCGCGACGGCTGTTCGCCGCTGCGGAGGGCACGCCCCGATTCCTCGTGGGTGAGAGCGGCATCCACCGCCGGGCCGATGTGGTGCGCCTGCGGGCGGCGGGCTGTGGGGCGATCCTCGTGGGCGAATCGCTCATGAAGAGCGGCGACATCCCGTCGAAGGTGGCCGAACTGATCGGAGCCTGAAGGTCGGGAGAATCGGCGTGCTGTCAGGCCATCAGGCTATCGGGCCAGACAGCGGCCAATCCCCTGCCCCAACGACACCGAGGGCAACCCGAACTCGCGCTCGGCCTCCGACGGGTCGCCCACGTTGTCCTCGTCGAGCATGCGGAGTTGATCACGGCTCAAGGGAGAGATGCGCCCGAGCACCTTCGGGAAGACCTGCTCCATCACGGCCGCCTGCCACCACGCCCAGCGTCGCGGGATGCGCAGGATCGCCCGGCGCCGGCCAGTGGCCTGCAGCACGATCCCGAGGATCTCGGGCAACGTCAGGCTTTCAGGGCCGCAGAGGTCGTAGGTGCGCCCGACCGAGGCCGTGGTCTTCAAGGCCCGGGCGAAGGCCAGGGCCACACACTCCACCGCCACCGGTTGCAGCCGCCCCGCCCCGATCGCCGGCAGCACCGGAGACCAGCGACTCATGCGGGCGAAGAGGTTCACGAACCCGTCTCCGGGGCCGTAGATCACCGAAGGCCTGAACACCGTCCACGCCAACCCCGATCTCCTCACCGCCTCTTCGGCGGCCCACTTGGTTTGGTGGTATCGGGAGGCCGCGTTCGCGCGGGTGCCCAACGCACTCATATGGACGATCCGGCCCACACCGCACTGCTGCGCCGCCTCGATGACCCGGAGCGTGCCCTCGCGGTGGACCCGATCGAAGGTCTGGTCGCCGATCTCCCCGATGATGCCGACCAGATGCACCACGGCATCGCACCCGCTCAGGGCCCGACGGAGATCCTCGCTCGACAAGACCGAGCCCCGGATCCAATCCGAGCCCGCTCCGAGCGCCCGGGTTCCGCGGGCCATCCGCCGCACCTCGTGCCCTTCGGCGCGCACGGCCTCGGAAACGGCGCGGCCCACGAATCCGCTGGCTCCGGTGATCAGGACCCTCATGCGGGTTCACACTCACCCACATCGGTGCCGACGTCCAATCGGGACCTCGTTCAAGGCGTGACCGCGGCTCAGCGAGTCCCCCCGGTGGCCCGCATGATTGCGAACAACCCCTCCCACCGGCGGCGGAACGGCAGGCGCCACACGGTGGCCCACAAGATCGATCGGACATCCGCCCGGGTGATCTTCACACGGCGCCGCGGATCGAGCACCCCGGGCTCCCGCAGCCGCTGCAGGGTCTGGATCCCGATGAGGATGGGCCACGCACAGGCCAAGCGGACCCGGATCTGACCGCGCGGAATGCTCACGACATAGTTCCAGCCCGAGTCGAGGTCGGCCTCGGCCTCCTGCAGCCAGGCATCGTACACCGGCCGCAACCGGGCTTCCTGAGCCGGATCCAGCAGATCGGCCGGAGTCAAACCCACCCCGGCCAGTTCATCCAGCGGCAGATAGCAGCGACCGGCCTGAAGATCCTTGGGCAGATCGCGCAGGATGTTGATCAACTGCAACCCCTTGCCGAACCGGATCCCATCGGCCTGGAACGCCGCGTCATCCAGAGGCGCTTGCGGGAAGAGGCGGTTGCGACACACCTGCGTCCAGAACTCGCCCACGCACCCGGCCACCCGGTAGGTGTAGTCTTCCAGCGCCCGGGCATCGGCCAGTGCCACCACCCCGGAGCCCGGTCGCATCCCGCCGAACCGATCGAGATCGAGGATCTGACCACCGACAATGGTCTCGAGCACGCTGCGGATGCAGCCTTTCTCCCACACCTGCGACCGATCCAGAATCGCCAAGGCCTCGGGAATCCGCCTGAGCAACACCCGTTCCCCCTCGGTGACATCGGGGCCCTCGACATCGAACTCCGGCCACCGGGGATCGGGAGCCGCCGAATCCAGGATCCGGTTCCGCAGCGATTCGAGCGCCGCACGCCGGATGGCCACCGGCACCGACGAGGCGTCGGCCAACGTGTCGGTGGCACGGGCCAGAAGATAGGCCAAGCCGATCGGGGCACGCACCCGCGCCGGCAGCACCCGCAAAGTCAGGTAGAACGAACGGGATACGTCCCTCAGGAGGGTCGTCAACAGATGGGAGGAACCGCCGGCAGCGGACATGGTGTCCATAGTGAATCAGAGCGCCGGTCGATTGACCAGCGGTGGACTTCACCCGCGGATCGCTCAGAAGCGGTCCGCAGAGTCGGAGCCGCCCGGTGACACCGCTCCCCGGGTGAAAGCCGCTACCGAGACACGGAGGTTCCGCCCGGTTCACCCACCCTCCCGGGCCGTCGTTCCTGCGCTCCTTCGCCCCTCCGGCTCCAGACTTGAAAACCGCCGGCCGATCACGCCAGCGTCCCGCATGGCCAGCCTCCAGCCCCCACCTCGGCGTCCACCGGGCTCCGATGACGAGGTGATCACCCAGGCGCTGCGCCGTTCGCTGGTGGCTCTGGTGGTCCTTTGCCTGGTGGCCGGCACCGCCGTGTGGTGGCTGCAGCGCCGCCCCGAAGCCAAACCCACCGCTCTGGCCCCGCTCCAAAGTCCCTCGGTGTCCGACGTGACCCGAGGGCCCAGACCTCCGCGGGTTCGATTCACCGACATCACTCTGGAATCCGGGATCCGATTCACCCACTGCAATGGAGCCCGCGGCGGCAAACTCCTTCCCGAGACCATGGGGGCCGGAGTGGCCTGCTTCGATCTGGAGGGTGATGGCGATACCGACCTGCTGTTCCTCAATGGCACCGAATGGCCCGAGACGGCCTCGGGGACGGCAGCCGCTCCGACCGGATCACGAGCCACCACCGCGGCGCTCTATCGCAATGACACCCTTCCCGGCGGCCCCATCGTGTTCACCGACATCACCGCGGGTTCCGGGCTCGATGTGCCCTTCTACGGCATGGGGGTGGCCTGTGGCGACATGGATGGCGATGCCCGCACCGACCTGCTGCTCACCGGCGTCGGAGGCCTCCGTCTGTTCCGCAACCAGGGAAAAGGCCGCTTCACCGACATCACGGTCCAAACCGGCTTGCCCGCCCAGTCGTCGGACTGGTCCACGGCGGCAGCCTGGTTCGATCTCGACCGTGATGGCGACCTGGACCTCTTCGTGGGCCACTACGTGGAGTGGTCGCCCCGGATGGACCGCGAGGTGAACAATCAGCTGGTGGGCGTGGGGCGCGCCTATGGGCGGCCGTGGCTCTTCCCCGGAACCTTCCCGGCCTTGTACCGGAATGACGGCCCGCCTTCTCCAGGGGCTCCGCCGCGCTTCACCGAAGTGTCGGCCCGAAGCGGGTTGCGCATCCAGAACCCCGCGACCGGCCTTCCCATGGCCAAGACCCTCGCCGTGGCCCCGATCGACCTGAATGGCGACGGCTGGATGGATCTGGTGGTGGCCAACGACACCGTCCAGAACTTCGTCTTCACCAACCGGCACGACGGCACGTTCCAGGAGATCGGCGCCCAGAGCGGTGTGGCCTTCGATGCCTACGGCCAGACCCGGGGAGCCATGGGCATCGATGCGGCCCGATTCCGCCCCGATCGCGCCCTGGGCATCGCCATCGGGAATTTCGCCAACGAAATGAATGCCCTCTATGTGGCCCAACCGTCCAAAGACACCCTGGTGTTCGCCGACGAGGCCATCACCGAGGGACTCGGCCCCGCGAGCCGGTTGTTGCTCAAGTTCGGCCTCTTCTTCTTCGACTACGATCTCGACGGCCGCCTGGACGTCCTCACCACCAACGGCCACATCGACGAGGAGATCGAAAAGGTCCAAGCGACGGTCCGCTACCGTCAACCAGCCCAGCTCTTCTGGAATGGCGGCGGCAACCAGACCTTCATCAGCGCCACCCCGGACGAGGCCGGCGAAGACCTCTTCCAGCCCATCGTGGGCCGCGGCTCCGCGCATGCCGATTTCGATCGGGATGGCGACCCCGACGTGGTGATGACCCAGGTCGGAGGGCCGCCCCGGGTGCTGCGCAACGACCAGGACCTGGGCAACCACTGGATCCGCCTGCAGATGGTGGGGCCCGCGGGCAACACCGACGCCATCGGCGCCTGGATCCATGTCCGAACCGACGATGGCCGCCGGATCTCCCGTCAGGTCATGCCCACCAAGAGCTACCTGTCGCAGAGCGAGTTGCCCGTGACCCTCGGCCTCGGGCGAAGTACAATCTCCGAAGCCCGCATCCAGTGGCCCGATGGGCTCGAGGCCGCGTTCACAGCCCCCCTGGATCAGACCACCGTTCTCCGAAGTCACTGAACGGGTTCGGAACCCCCAGCGGCACCGCACCGCGGGCCGCTCTCGAGGCCCAACCTGAAGCCATCCGCCCCGGAGTCTTCCCTCGTCCGGCCCGCCCTGCCGATCCGATCCGCCAATCCCACCCCAGGGCGCCCCCTGCCGGGCACCCCCAACAAAAACGGCGCGGAAGGGTTCCGCGCCGGTGTGTCTGAAATTCGGGATGAACCGGATCAGGCCGACTTGGACGACTTGGACGAATCGGCCGTGGTCTTCTGCCCGGCCGGCTCATCGGCCGACTTGTTGCGGTAGTGCGAGGAGTAGTACCGGTTCTGGTAGTAGTGGTAGCTGTAGTAGTACGAGTCCTTGCCCTCGAAATCGATGTCGTTGAGCACCAGACCGATCAAGTGGATGCCGGAGTCTTGGATCCGCTGCACCGAACGCAGGGCGTGTTCGCGGCGGATCTTGTTGAACTTGGTCACGAACACCATGCCGTCGGCCATGGCGCCCACGATCAACGGATCGGACACGGCGGAAACGGGCGGACAATCGAGGACCACCCGATCGTAGCGGCGGGCGGCCTCTTCGAGGAAGCGCACCATGCGGTTGGAACCGATCAACTCCGAGGGGTTGGGGGGCACCGCACCGCAACAAATCACATCGAGGTTCGGCACCTCGGTGGTGTGGATGATTTCACTCAGAGTGTCGGTCCGGCCGGCCAGGTAGGCCGAAAGACCCACCGGGCTCTGCAATTGGAAGGCCTTGTGGACCGAAGGACGGCGCAAGTCGGCGTCGACCAACAAGGTCTTGAGGCCGGTCTGCGACGTGACGATGGCGAAGTTCGAAGCCACCAGCGACTTGCCCTCGGAGGGAATCGTACTGGTGAAGGCCATCACCCGCAGCTTGTCGGCGTTCTTGGCCAGCGAGATGGCCGCACGCAGGGTCCGGAAACCTTCGGCCGGGCTCGAAGTCGGGTGCAGGTGGGATTGCAGGTCGCGCTTCACGATGCTGATCGACTTGATGTTGGGGATGTACCCGAGGAACGGCAGGTGCAGGATGTTCTCCACGTCTTCCTGGCTCTTGATGGAGTCGTCGAGGAAGTTGAAGAACAACGCCAGACCCAACGCCACCGCCAGACCGCCCACCACGCTGCCCACGAAGATCAGGGGCTTGTTGGGGCTCACCGGCTTGAGCGGCGAAAAGGCCGGATCCTGGACCTTCATGTTCTGGAGCAGGTCTTTGGTGCCGATGTCGAAGTCCTTCGCTTTGGTGAGGATCGTCTGGTAGAAGCCCTCCACGCGCTTGAGCTGCTGCTCCATGATGTCGTAGCCGATCTTGGCCTCATCGAGGGCGAACACCCGTTCCACCGATTCCTTGTACTTCCGCAGGGCTTCGGCCTCGCGGCTCTTCTCCAATTCGGCCAACTGGAAGATGGCCTGGAGGGCGCGCTCGGATTCGTCGCGCAGTTTCTGGGAATCGGCCTGCAACTGGGTGGCCGTCTGGATCACCCGGGGGTGCTTCTCGCGATACTTGGTGCGCAAGCCGGCCAGCTTGGAGCTGTTTTCGTTGACCTGTTTGCGTAGGAAGGCCACCTGCTCATCCTTGGCCAAGGGGCCGAAGTCGGTGACATCCTTGCCAGCGGCCACCCACTCCTGGGCCTGCTGGGCGGTCTGCTTGGCCACGTCGGCCGTGGAGCGCAGCGTTTCGTAGGCGGTCTTGAGGTCGCGCATCGTGGCCGCGTCGATGTTCTGCTCGTCCTTCAGCGACACCATGCCCTTCTCTTTGCGGTACTTCTGAAGCTTGTTCTGAAGCGCCTCCAGTTCGGTTTCCTTGCCCTTGGCCTCCTGCTCGAGGATCTGCAGGCCCTGGAGCGCCTTCTGCTTCTTGTCGTCGAGGTTGCGCTGCAGGAAGACCTTGAGGATGGTGTCGGCGATGCGCTGGGCCTGATCGCCCTTGGGATGCGTGACCTGCACCTCAACCAAGCGGCTCAGGCGGATGGGCACGATCTTGATGTCCTTGGTCACGGCCGTCACCTTGTCGACGGCCTTGGTGTACCGCTCGTCCTGGGTGTCGAGTTTGAGCTTCTCCATCACCTCGAGGATGAGACTCCGGCTCTCGAGGTTGCGGTATTGGGTGGTCAGGTAGTTCTGGTCCTGATTGCCCAAGGCGAGACTGTTGAGATTCAGAACGCCCTGATTCTCGGGATCGATCTGGAGCCGGGCGATGGCCCGGAACATCGGAGTCGCCTGGAACGCATACAGAACACCGGCGATGATGCACACCGTCCAGGTGGCCACGATCAACCAACGCCGTTCGAGGATGACATGCCAATACTGCCTCAGATTGATGGACGGATCTCCGCCACCGATCGAGTTTCCCTGCTGGGACTGAAACTGGTCTTCCATGATAATTAGGCGAAAATCGGATTAAAGGATGCTCTCCCGGACCTCCAGCGTGTCATCGGGCTCGATCATCACCCGCTGTCCCTGCTCATAGAGCTTGTCCAATTGCTTCTTGGAATAGGTGGTCACCTGGCCTTTGCGGCGCAGGATGATCTTGTCCTTGTCGGCCCGAGGACTGAAACCGCCGCCCAGCGCGATGGCGTCCATGATGTCGATCGGCCGCTCGGCCGGAATCTCCTTGCGGCCCTGCATCACGAAACTGCCCGTGATGTTGATGAAATGCTTCACGTACTCGGAGACTTCGACCGAGATGGCCGGTTTGATGATGTAGTCCTTGTCGAGCATCGTGTAGAGCTGCTGACGCACCTCGGCCACGGTCTTGTTGGTCACCACCACCGGGTCGAGCAACCAATAGGTGATCTTGCCGTCGGTCGGCACCCGGATGTTCTGCTTCATGTCCAACTCTTCGGCGACATTGATCACCAGGACATCCCCGGCGACGATGCGACGGACCGAATCCTGGGCAACCGCAAGACCGTCGGCCAGACCGACAGCCAACATCCAGGAAAGACAAAGGTTCAAACGCCATTTCATAATCAATAACCGATCTGCATCCCCAGCATCACGCGGTGGGCATCGTACGTGGGCAAGAAGACATCCTTCAATCCGGCATCCGCGTAGTTGATGGAATAGTTTTCGTAGGAGTAGTTGAGACCAAACCGAAGCCAGCGCCGAGGCATGTAGGAAATCCCCCCGGTGAGCGACACCATGGAATCGTCACGCTTGTAATCGAGCGTGCGGAAATTCAGCGATCGCACCGTCGTGCCCGGGATGGGTTCGTAGGCGGCCCCGAACCCGGTGAGGCTGTCGAAGGCCCCGCCCTGGTAGGAGACTCCCGCCGTGGTCATCCATGTGCCGCTGGAGCCCAACAATTGCTGCACGTTGAACGCCGCCGTGTCGTAGGTGACCCCCTGTCGGGCGATCTGGGCGGCGTTGTCGGTGCGCCGGGTGTAGTTGAGCGAAAACTTGGTGGTCTCGCGGAAGGCGTAGCTGACCGAAATGTTCGCGGCCGGAATGGAGAACGAAGCCCCCGGAATGTCTGGGAAATCCCGGACCTCGTAGCCACCGCCAACGGTGCCTTCGATGCGCTCGGTGAATTGCCCCCGGACACCAACGAATCCGCCAAACACTCGAGAGGTGGGAATGTACCCCAAGGCCGAGGAGCTCCTCAAGAAGTCGGTCAAGCCGAAGCCGCCCTCGACAAACAGAAAGACTTTTTCGGTGGGTTTGTAACTGGCCCCGAGGTTGGCGCGCCACCCATCGTTGCCGTACAGGTTCACCCCCTGATAATCGATGTAATTACGGGACCCGCTGACATACACGTCGGTCTTGTCGGTGCTGTCGTAGGTCACCTTACCGGAGGTGTTGTGAGACCACCGGTCCACCAGAGTCCTGCCCAGATTGACCCAGCCCCCCATGAACGAGGAGACGAACTCCGTGGAGTGGGTTCCCTCCATGCGGAACCGGCTCTGGTTGTCGTATTTGCCGGCCAACGAAATGCGGTGCATGGGCACCGGCGCGACCCCAAGGTCGAAATACCGGGTGTTGTCGCTCTGATATTGCAGATTGAGGTAATTCTCCTCTTCGGCCCCCACCTGGAAGCTCACGCCGGGAGAGACCGTTCCGATCATGTCCGCGACCCGCGGATTGAGCGTGAATCGGTTGGTTTGGAACCCGGCCAGAATGCCCGTCGCCGTGGGCGGGGCGTTGGTCGGAATGGACACCGTCAACGGCGGATGGACCGACGACGCGAACGGCTGCGACGCGGCGATGCGCTGATTGAGCGACGCGTCGTTGTAGACCTGATACTGCAGAACCCCGGAGTAGGGCTGTGACAACTGGCCGAACGCGGGGCGGTACACGTACCCGCCGTTCACATCGAAGACATTGTAGGACGGGGTCCGAGTGTCGACGTACTCGATGGCGCCCACATCGGAGGCCGAGAAGACGTTGTTGTTGTACATCAAGCTGAGGTCCAATTGGGGCCGGATCCGGACTCCCTTGACCTCATAGCTCATCCACCGGTCGATCTGGTAGGCTTCGACGCCCTCGCCCGCCGACACTTCGGCTCCGAAAACCCCGGAAGGCAGCAACGCCATCAGCGCCGCGGCCCGGAGCACCGGTGCCGGTTCAGGAATTCTTCGTCGTTGCATGCCTCAAAACCGCAATGGAACCCGGGTTTTCAGCGGAACACACCGGTTTTCGAACGGTGTTCGAACAGCGCTTGGCCCCTTGAAAACACACTCCCTTGCGAGCCCAAAAAGTCTCCGAATCGGGCCGAGGTGTAAAACCCTTAATTCCCCAGACGGCCCACTAATCTTTGTAACACGGAACAGCGTTTAAGGGTGGCGCCGGGCCGGCCGATCGAACGGCCCGTCGGGGACTTCCACCCGACCCGGCCGAACCCATCCAGCCCGGAACGCTCTCACCGGTCTGAAGGCCGATCGAGATGTTCGCCCGGGGTCAACTCGTCGAACCCCTCGAAATCACCGGGGCGCAATTCGCGGCTGATCCGGTGTTCTTCACCGAACCATTGACCCAAATCGACCAACCGGCAGCGCTCGGAGCAGAACGGACCGCTGGGCGACTCCAGCCAGCGACCGCGATGGCGGCACTGCGGACAGGCGACTTCGGGCAAGACCTTGGGCGCATTCATCGGTTCAGCCATTTCAGGATCAGACTCAAGACCACACTCACCACCAGGCAGGTGACGATGGGAAACTGGAACGAAAACCCGGGACGTTCGATCGAAATGTCGCCCGGAAGCCCACCGCGAAGGGGCCATCCCCAGGTCATCCAGGCGCCGAGCAGGAACAGGCAGGCTCCCAGAACCATCAATTGCTTTCCCACGCCACTCATCGGTCGTCCATCAAGCATGCCCCCGAGCGAGGGATTCGTCCAACGGGTAGCCGACTTGTCAAACGCCCTGGAAGGGGCCTATTGCGGGAATCCCGATTCCATTTTCTTCAAAAACCCGTGTCGCTCGGCCCTGCACTTGCTAGCCTGACGCATCCAAAATCCATGAGCTACGACACAGATTTGCTGCGCGGGATCCTGAAGGCCGCGGTTGAAGGCGGGGCCTCCGACATCCACATCAAGGTGGGGTCTCCCGTGGTATTCCGGATCAGCCGGCAACTCATCACCATCGACGCGCCGGTGCCCACCGAGGAGTGGATGGACAAGATCCTCAAGGCCATGGTCCCAGCCCACGCCCGCCGCCGCATGGACGAGGAGCGCGAAGTCGATTTCAGCTACTATGAGCCCGGCGTGGGCCGGTTCCGAACCAACGTCTTCCAACAGCGCGGTACCTTCGCGCTGGCCATGCGCTACGTGAAGACCCAGGTGCCCAGCTTCGAGGAACTGGGATTGATGCCGATCATCAAGTCCATCGCCGCCTCGCCGCGGGGCATCGTGCTGGTGGCGGGCACCACCGGCTCGGGCAAGTCGACCACGCTGGCGGCGATGATCGAGCACATCAACGCCAACTTCAAAAAGCACATCGTCACCCTCGAAGATCCGATCGAATTCGTGTTCGAGGACAACCAGTCGGTCGTCGAACAACGCGAGATCGGCCTCGACACCGGCAGCTTCCAGAACGGCCTCAAGCACGTGCTGCGGCAGGATCCCGACATCATCATGGTCGGCGAAATGCGTGACGCCATCTCCTTCCAAGCGGCGATCAGCGCGGCCGACACCGGTCACCTGGTGCTCTCGACCCTGCACACCCAGAACGCATCCCAGTCGATCGGCCGAATCCTGGACTTCTTCAAGCCCGACGAACGCGAGCAGATCCGCCGGCAATTGGCGGCGACCCTGCGGGCGGTGATCTGCCAACGCATGGTGGGCACCGTCAATGGCGGGGTGACCCCGTCGCTCGAGATCCTCATCAACACCCCGACCGTCCGGAAGATGCTCGAGGAGAACCGGCTCGAGAAACTCGGCGCGGCGATCGAGACCGGCCGCGAGGACGGCATGCAGAGCTTCAACCAAGCCCTGTACGACCTCGTGAAGGCCAACAAGATCAGCGAGAAGGAAGCCCTCGGAAAGGCGACCAACCCGCAGGCCCTCGAGATGATGTTCAAGGGCATCTTCCTCGACGAAGGCCGCCGCATTCTGTCCTGACGCCTTCGGCTGGAGATGGCCGGGTGGGTGGGCTTGGATCGCCCCCCGGCCCATCCGCATTGCCGGACTCCCGCCCTCATCCCGCCGGCGAAAGGACCGCCCGACCAAGAGCTCGGCAAGGCCCGATATTGCCCCGGCAGTCCGGGGCGGTACCTTTGCCCAGTGCTACCCATCCTCGTCATCGGATTGATCTTCCTGGGCTGCGGTGTGTTCCTCGCCGACCGGATGTCGAAGCGGGATGACGGGCAGATGTTCGCTCCGCGCGATCGGCTCATCATCACCTTGGCGATCTTCGCGCTGCTGGGGGCCGCCGGGAAAACCCTGCTCGGCGGTGGTGCCGCTGCCGGTGTTTTCGGACTGGTCATCATCATTCCGGCAGGCGTCATCCTCGCCTTCATCTGGCTGCCGGCCGCGGTCGAAGGGCTGCTCAGTGGCCTGACCGGGGCCATGACCGGTGGCAACCAGCAAATCGAGGCCAAGCCGTTCTTCTACCGGGCGCTGGCCCAACGGCGGAAGGGCCGGTTCTCCGAGGCTCTCGTCGAGATCGACACCGAGTTGCTCAAGTTCCCCGGCAATCTGGAGGGCTTGCTGCTGAAAGCGGAGATCCAGGCCGACGACCTCAAAAACCTGCCGGCCGCGATGGGTCTGCTCGAAGAGGCTCTCCAAACCCCGGATCGCCCGCGGCACGAACGGTTGGCCGCACAATTCCGCCTGTCCGAACTGCTGTTGCATCGGGTCCATGACATCCCCGCGGGCCGGGCGGTCCTGGAGCAGATCCTCGAAGAGAATCCCGAGACCGAGGCGGCTCATACCGCACGGCAACATCTGGCGCACCTGCCCGGCGCCGATGCCGACGCCGTGATCGGGCGCAAGAAACTGGTCGTGGTGCACCACGAAACCTCGCTGGGTCTCACCGAAGACCTAGGGGCCAACTCCCTGCCGCAGGAGAATTGGACCGAGAAGGCCCAGGAATGGGTGACGCACCTGGAGGCTCATCCCAACGACTGGGAGGCCCGGGAGAAACTGGCGACGATCTACGCCGACCCGTTCCAGCGCATCCCCCTGGCCATCGACCAGATCCGGCTCCTCATCGACCAACCGGGGCAACCGGCCAAGCGCATCGTCGGTTGGTTCAACCGCATCGCCGACCTCGAGCTGAGGGCTGATACCGGCGTCGAAGCGGCGCGGGCAGCACTCGAGGAAATCCGATCGCGATACCCCGATAGTCCATGGTCGGATCAAGCCGCCCTGCGATTGGCCACCTTGGGCCGAAGCGGGCGATCCCACACGCCGACCCCCACCCTCAAGCTGGGAGTCTACGAGCAGAACATCGGACTCAAACGCGGCTCCGCCGAAATCCCCAATCCCGACCCCGACGCGCCCACGGCCTCGACCCGATCTCGACCCAATGAAACCGCGACTGAAACGGCAACGGGAAGCGATCGGGATTGAAGGCTACCCAACCAACGCGACCGTGTCGAAGTGACCGCGCCGCTATTGCATCCCCTGCCCGCCCTCGGCATTCTGTCCTCCGTCAACCCGACCGTGCACCGGTAGCTCAATTGGATAGAGCTTCTGACTTCGGATCAGAAGGTTGCAGGTTCAAGTCCTGCCCGGTGTACCACGGTTTTTATTGGGGTTTTTGAGGGTTTTCGAGAGTTAGCCCTCGTCACCAAAAACTCACTGTACCCCTACTGTACCCTTTTTTCAGTCCAAGTTGCCCCCCTTCTGCGAGTAACTTAGGGACTCGCTGCCGTATGTCAGGAGGTGGTCATCGGCCGAGCGGCACCGGGGGTGGGGTGGGAATGATCCGTTTGGGATCGTGCAGGATAGCCCTGCGTTCTCAACTTTCTGGTTTTCTGGCAATCGAACGATGCCTGCGCAGACTCGGAGAGCCCTGCGCAAACTCCAATTGAATGAGCTGACCTCAACCCCTGAGCACGTCGGATCGCCGGATCGCCGGCTTGCTAGTGCAGTGTCTCTGATTTGTCTTTATCAATTTGTTGGCATCGTGCCAGAGCTTCCCGGGCTCGGTGGATTTTCTCCAGAATCGCGGCTCCATCGGCCCGCCATTGGTATCGCTGCGGCTTGAGATTCCGCTCGGCAAGGTATCCCCAGATGGCGTCAACCAACTCGTTGGTGCTCCCAAAACTTCCGGAAAGAATCACGTCTTGGCTCAGATCTCGGAAGAACCGTTCGACCAGGTTCAGCCAAGAAGCGCTGGTCGGCGTAAAGTGGAGATGAAAGCGGGGATGTGCGGCCAACCATCTCATGACCTTGGGGTGCTTGTGAGTGGCGTAGTTGTCCAGAATCAGGTGCAGGTCGACCTCGGACGGGGTCGATGAATCGATGGTCTTTAGGAATTTCAGCCACTCTTGATGCCGGTGACGTGGCGCTCGTTCAGCGAGGATCTTTCCGTTCAGGTAATTCAACGCGGCAAACAGAGTCACCGTCCCATGCCGGTAATAGTCGTGAGTGCGAGTGGCCAGGTGCCCTTGGCCCAAGGGAAGTCCGGGTTGGGTTCGCTCCAAGGCCTGGCATTGGCTCTTCTCGTCGCAGCAGAGGACGATCGCGCGGGTCGGAGGATCCAGATACAACCCGATGACATCCCAGAATTTGGCCTCGAACTGGGGATCGTTGGAGAGCTTGAAAGTTCGAGTGCGGTGCGGTTTGAGGTCGTTGGCAGCCCAAATCCGCTGCACCGCCGAACGCGATAGCCCGCTGTACCGAGCCATGGTCCGGCAACTCCACCGGGCCCGTCCCTTGGGAGGACGTACGACTTCGCTGAGCACTGTTTGAACCTGTTCAGCCGGCAGCGTCTTAGGCCTTCCGGGTCGGGGGGATTCCTGAAGACCGGTCAGCCCCATGTCCAGAATACGCTGACGCCACAATCCCACCGTCACATGACTGGTACCCAAAGCATCGGCAATCTCCTTATTGTCTTTGCCTTCGGCAGCGAGCAATCCAATGCGAGCCCGCCGGACCAGCTTTTGGGGCGTGTTCGGCGCTTGGATGAGGCGCTGAAGTTCCGCCCGTTGTTCAAGGGAAAGTTCGAACGGAATCTTCGGTCGGGCCATGTCCAAAAGATGGCATGGCTGGTTAATATTCGGAAAGACTTATTTGAGACACTGCACTAGGATGAGCTGCATGCGTTTCCAAACCTTTGTGGCAGACTATTTTGCATCCTCTTCTGAATACGCGTCCCAGAAGGCATCGAAGCCGACGCCAGCCGAAGGCGACGGTGTTGTCCAATCTTACCCTATGAGTTTCCGTTCGGTTACCGACAGGTTCTCATCCGGTTTCGGTTCGGTTACCGTTCGGATAACCGGTCGGTTACCGACAGGTTTTGATGAGGGTCAACCGCCTTTTGCTCCATTGAACCATGCGCTGACGATGTAGTTGTTGGTTTTGGCCCAGTCATGAGCCACCAAGGCGTCGCCACCGATTGCTAAGCAAGTCTGGGTCATGGCGGCCCAGAATACATGGTGGTCACCACCCCAGTGACAGACCTCCGAGAATACCGTCGGCTTCCACCCAAGGAAGCCATCGGTCCTGCGGCACTGGCATTGAATACAGAGGCGTAGGCCGCAAACTGGAGCTAATTTTTTCCCGGTTCCAGCGATGCCCTGAAACTTCCTCGATTTGCTGTCTGAACATTCTTGCACGTAACGGGGTGGCCACCAGAAGCTGATCGGAGATGAGGCCTGATTTTCTGTCGTTCGGCTGGATGCTGGCTGCCTTGCTTGCCAGTCCAACGTGGGGCCAGACCATCACTCCCACCCCACGGCCAGGTACAATTCTGTGGACCAAGACCGTGACGAATATGCAGAGCGGGAGCGCGCTCTACCTGACCGCGGATGAGCGATCGGTGGTCACGGCTCAGTTTAACGGCCAGGCCTATACCCCGTTGAGCGTCGACCTCTCGACCCAGGGCTTCGGAACCTTGGGTGATCCGGAGAGACTCGCAGGAACGTTGGTCACTCTTTCGGATGGCGGAGCGGTAAGACAGCCGATCCCGCAAGGTGGCGATGGATCAACCGTAACGGACCGACTCGGAGTTGGTGGGTGGACTTTAAAAATCAACGGAAGATTGGGCCCCTACCTGGGCCGCGTCCTCGCCACGAAACGAAACTCTCTCTTCGCCAGCGGTAAAACGGATATCTCCGGTGGCAGCGGCCAAGAGCTGCTCATGGAAATCGACGGAAAAACGGGGGCCAGCCGCTCCAACAAGGTTGGCAACTACCCTCCATCCAAACTGTGGGGCTCCCCAGCAGGGTTTTCACCCGGCGGAGCAGCGGTCGTCTTTTCTGACGAACGAGTGATCAACGGCAGCTACCGCCGAAACGCCCTCTACCTCGCAAATACCGAGGCATTGATCGTTGGTCCGATGATCTCTTGGGACCCGCTGTGGCAGCCGTTTGTTCTGTCCAATCCGCAGAGAACTGTCGTGGTCACCACCGCTGACGGTTCGATCGTCATTTCCGCTGTCAGGGCCGATGCGCCCGAAACTTCCGTTGGTCTGATCGTGATCGATCCCGAGCGAGTGAGACCCCAGCGGATCATTGAACTGCCGTTCGGACCCATGCGGGTCACCGGTATGGCTGTGGGACGTGATGGGATCGTGTACTGCTCGATGAGCGACCGGGCCCAGCGCGGTGGCGTGGCACGTGTTAACTTGACGACCGGGGAAGCCGCTCTAGTCGGCAATGTCGTGGACCCTGTTGATGCGCCACCGATCATCACCAAGGCAGGAGTTCTTTTGGTGGCCAGTAAACGGTATGGTGGCAATGGAACCATCCATGCCATCACCACAGGCTCTGTGGGCGGCCTTGCGCTGAGCCCTTGGCCTCGGAGCACCGGTGACAACTTTGACTCCTACCGAGAGCAATCCTTGGAAGACACCGATGGGGATGGTCTGACCGATTCCGAAGAACGTCTGAACTACGGCACCGATCCGCTCAAAGTAGACACCGATGGCGATGGTTATTCGGACCTGGTTGAGGTCCAGAACGGCAGCAATCCGAAGTCGGCCTCAGATCTCCCTGAGATCATGGAGGTCAGGCCGGCCGTGCAGATTTACTTCGGCACCTCACAGGGCCGTCGCTACCAGCTCCAGTATTCCACCGACCTGATCCAGTGGACCGACTTCGGAGCCGCTTTCACCGGAACTGGGGCCAAGCAATCGCAGTTGGTCGAAGCCGACCAAGCCAACCGGTTCTGGAAGTTGCGGAGGTTGGAGTAAGAGGTTTTCGAAGCGTTCGATTGTTTCGGCTACCGCAATAAGGAAAACGTCGGTGTAGACCTAACGCCCTTCCTTCACTCAACCTTGGAATCCAATCTCCTCTTAAACTCGTGCAGACCCAGCCAGACGATCTTGATTTGCTGTTGAAGCTTCGCCTGACCGTCGCCCGGTTTGGCGAGATGGACGGCGCCGGTTGGTGGAACACCCAGGGGGTTCTTGGCCGCGGAGGGCGAGCGGTTACCTCGCGAGGCTTCCCGAAGACACACTGGTTCGCTCAGGCGAGGATCGCTTTCGCCGTCGCCACGGCCCGATGCACCGCGGTCTTCGCACCGCCCGGCTGCCTGACCCTTTGGAATTTACCCGCCGACATCGAAGACGCCTTTTCCCGGCAGTGGCCTCGCTGGTGTCAGAACGCCGAAGCTTGGACACCTTTCTTCCAAGACCTGAGCGCCCGCAATTCTGGCGACTTGGTTCAACACCTGAGACAGTTGGATGTTATCGATGACGCCACCGTGGCGACCACCGCCACTTTGAAACGGTCCGCCGAGGGCAAGGCTGTTGCGCTGCCTGGAACGGGCTCGGCAAATCGAGCGACCCTGATGCTTCTTGCATCCGCGTTCTCCAAGGGCGAACGGCAGGCCCTTGCGGTACCCTATATCCGATCGGAATCGTGACGGCGCCGCCTCCATCGACGTTGAAGTATTCCGGGCGCTTAGCTCGGAAAGGGATACTGTTGGAGGAATCCTACCGGATCTTCGCCTGTTGGAACCTCGACCAATCACTTCGCGAGAACATCACGCGCATTCGCGAAACAAACCCGATCGGAGCCTCCAACCGGGCCTGGCTGCGAGAAGTTACCGCTACGATTTCTAGCCGCTACTCCACAGGAGACTCCTTGGCCCCGCTGGTGACTCTCGCAAAGGGCGGGTTGAACATCGACACCTGGAAACACTGCCTTTTGTGGCATTTTGGCAGTTGTGACGGACTCTTCTCAGACTTCGTCCATGAATTTCTGGCACCCAAGATTCACGACGGCATCGAGGTGTTCACGACCGATGATGCGATCCCATTTGTACGGGACCTGATGGCTCGAGGGATCTTCGAAGAATCCCTCTCAGACTACGGCGAACGCAGACTCGCGAGGGACCTGCTGCGCGCATCCACCGATTTCGGCCTACTCAAGGGCACGGCGCGCCGGGAGGTCACCCAAACCACAATCCCCGAGGATGCCCTGCTCTACGCCCTCTACTCCTTGAGTGAACGTAACCTGAGTGTGGACCGCATCCTGGATTCTAACCGATGGGAGTTGTTTTTGCTGACTCCTGCGCAGGTCGAACACGAACTGTTTAACCTCCACCAGTTCCGGCGTCTTCACTACGAACGCGCCGGCAGCATCCGGGAACTGTCGCTGCCCCACGCCAACCTCATGGCCTTTGCTCAATCCCTCGTCGCATGAACTGGAAGGAACGCCTCAAGCAGGATTTAGAGCCGGTTCTCGCGAGCCCTGACCCCCGTGGACGGTTGAGCGCCTACCACGACATGCCCTACGCGATCTTCCACTACCCACCGGATGTCGAGTTCGACCTCCGCTCGGAGTTGGACCTGCTCGCCACCCGCCTCGAAAACGCCGGGAAACGCGTCACCCGAATTTCCCTGGCCGAGTGCCTTTTCAGCGCCATCGCCGCCGAGGGCTACTCCGCCCAGGACATGCTGGAGAACGAACCGGTCACCGGCGTCCAGACGATGGTGGATACGATCCACAGCATCCTGGAGTCCTCCCATCCATTGGTCGATTTGGTCGCCGCCAAGCTCCCCGCCGACCAGTCCCCCACGAAGGACGTCGTGCTCCTGAGCCGCACCGGGGCGTTGTTCCCGGTTTACCGTTCACACGCCTTGCTGGAGCAGATGAAGGGGCGCCTGAACGTCCCCGCCGTGCTTTTCTACCCGGGTGAACTCGACGGCCCCACCGGTCTCAGCTTCATGGGTGCGCTCGACCCGGACCCCAACTACCGCCCCAGAATTTTCTAACCCACCATGCCACGCATCAAGGAACTGCTCGCTCGTGAGGTGGATCGCACCATCGAGGAGGTCATCAAGGTCGACCAGGATGACGCCGCCATCATCCGCACCGAGATCGAGGAATACGTCATCACCGACTCCATTCTGGAGCACTACCTGCGCATCTTCGCCGAATTCGACAAGACTCCCGCAAACCCGCACGAAGGCATCGGCATCTGGGTCTCCGGATTCTTCGGCTCCGGCAAGTCGAGCTTCGCCAAGATTCTGGGCCTCGCCTTGGCCAACCGCGACATCCTCGGCGCACGCTCCGCCGAACTCTTCGCCTCGCGTCGCAGCGACAGCCCGAAGCTTCAGGTGTTGCTGAAACAAATCACCGAGCGCATCCCCACCGACGCCGTCATCTTCGACGTCTCCACCGACCGCGGGATCCGCTCCGCCAACCAGAGCATGACCGAGATCATGCACCGGTGCTTTGTCCGTTACCTCGGCTACGCGGAGAACATCGACATCGCCCAACTGGAGATCGACCTCGAATCTGACGGTCGGCTCGATGACTTCAAGGCGCGCTACCAGCAGGTCTTCAACAAGGACTGGGACAAAGAGAAGTCCAAGGTGGCCTTCGCTCTCAGCCAGGCCAGCCGCGTGATGTCGGAACTCGACGTCGCCACCTATCCAGCCGCCGATTCCTGGGTCAAAGGCGCCCAACACCGGGCCGACGTCACCCCCGGCGCCCTTGCCGAGCGCTGCAAGGAGCTGATGCGACGCCGTCGACCGGATCGCACGTTGGTTTTCGTGGTGGATGAAGTCGGGCAGTTCGTGGCGCGCGACGTCCAGAAGATGCTCGATCTCCAGGCCCTGATTCAGAGCCTTGGCCGGGTCGGACGCGGCAAGATGTGGCTGGTGGTCACGTCACAGGAGAAACTCACCGAGTTGGTAGGCGGCCTCGACGACCGAAAGGTTGAACTGGCCCGCTTGATGGATCGCTTTCCCCTCCAGGTCCACTTAGAGCCATCAGACATCTCGGAGGTCACCAGCCGACGCGTGCTCTCCAAAAACGCCCAGGGCGAAAGTGAGCTCCGCAAGGTGTTCGAGGCGCACCGTGGACGTCTTTCCTCGTGCACCACGATCAGCGCCGACATTCGCCTGCCTCAGCTGACGGCAGAGAACTTCATCACGCTCTACCCGCTTCTGCCTTACCAGATCGACCTGATCATCAGCGTCGTTTCCGGACTGCGCACACAGGGTGGTGCAGGACATCACGTCGGCGGCGCGAACCGCACGATCATCAAACTCGCCCAGCAGCTCCTCATTCATCCGAGCATCGCCCTGGCCGACAGCGAGGCCGGACGCCTGGTCCGCATCGACCAGATCTACGATCTCGTTGCCAGCAATATCCCCAGCGAACTCCGCGGGAAGATCAGCGACATCGAGCGTCAGGTGGATCACCCCAAGGCAGGACAAGTGGCCAAAGCCATCTGCCTCCTCCAGTTCGTCAAAAACATCCACCGCACGGCGGAGAACCTGGCTGCCTGCCTTCATGAAGCGGTGGACGCGGACTCCTGTCTCACTGAGGTCAAGGGCGCCCTGGAAAAGCTGGAGAAATCCAAGTCTGTCCGGTTGGGCGACGATGGCTACCGCATCCCGAGTCCGGCCGAGGACGACTGGGAACGTCAGCGCGATGGTTTTCAGCCCCGACCTGCCGACGCCAACGAGATCTACCGCGAGACCATCCAGAAGCTCTGGTCCCCCCAGCCGGGCCACCAGTTCCTCGACACCAAGCTCTTCAAGGCCGCCCTCTTCCTCAACAACCGCCCGGTGGTGCAGGACGGCGACGTGCCCTTCTACATGGCTTTGTGCAGCTCGGAGAAGGACTTCCAGGCCGAGTCCTCGGAGATGCGCACCCGCAGTCAGACGGAGACCAAGCACCTGTTCTGGGTCGCCCAACTCGCCGACAAGGTGGACCACCACCTCGTCGAATACTTCCGATCCAAGCAGATCATTGCTGCCAAGGAACGGACGGCTCGCACCCGCGACGAGATGGCCTTGGTCTCCGACGAGAAGAAGCGCCTGGGACGGCATTCTGACGAACTGCGCCGCCTGATCCGTGAATCGCTGCTCAACGGCACCATCTGGTTCCGAGGCAACGACCGGAGCCCCGGTGACAACGCCAACGACGTCGGCGCCGTGGCCGAGGCCACTTTGGGTCTCGTGCTGCCGGAGATCTTCGACCGCTACGAGGAAGGCGCGGCCCGCGTCACCAAGCAGGACGTGGATTCCATCCTGAGCGCCGGAAACCTCCATGGCCTGACCGCCGTCTATGCGAAGCTGAATCTGCTTCGGGACGAAGGCGGACAGACCATTCTCCGCACAGATGCCGGACCCTTGGCTGAGATCCAGGCACGGATCGAAAACCGGGCCTCCTACGGTGAAGCCGCCACGGGGCGTTACCTCGCCGAGGAATTCGCCAAGGAACCGTTTGGCTGGGACTTCGATGCGGTCCGGCTGTTTGTGGCCTGCCTCCTGCGCGCCGGCAAGATTGACGCCACCTCCCAGAACAAGGTCGTGGAGAGTGCGGTCTCGGTCGATGCGCGAACCCTTTTCGGGAACAACAACACGTTCAAGAGCGCCAGCTTCCGACCCAAGGTCGCCATCGACTTTGCCAAGCTCGTGGAGGCCAACGAGTGCTTTAAGGAGGTGTTCGGCCACGAACTACCCGACATCGCCAGCCAGGGTGCCGTGGCCACTGAAATCCGGAAGGCTTGCCTCGAACCCGAGGAGAGCTTGTCCCAGGCGCACACGTTGCTGGTCTCGAACCAACTGCCCGGTGCCCAGGTCCTGCTCGCTGGCGTGGATCTGTTGAAGTCCATCCGCACGTCCTCGGAAGAACAGGCCATCCTCGGCTTCAACGCGGGCTACAAGCAGCTCAAGGAAGCCCGCAAGCGCGCAGGTGACCTGCGGGACGTCCTGACCGAGCCGGCTCTCCTCGCGCTCCGAAATGCCCGCATCGTGCTTTCGGAAGAATGGCGCGTCCTGAAGGAGGAACCCGACCTGGAAGCTTCATTCCGCGAGCACGCCACTGCGCTGAGTGACCTTCTCGGCAAGGAGACCTTTTACCGGGAACTGTCGGCCATCAGCCAACACGCCGTCGCCCTCAAGCAAGAGCATGGACGCCGACACTCCGAGGCCTCCACACAACGCGCCACCGCCTACACCCAAGCCTGCGCCAAGGTGACCACCGTCCCAGGTTGGAGTGGCCTCTCGGCGGACCAGCAGGAGCGGTTGCTGACTCCGCTCAAGGCATGTGCTGCACCCGCATCGACAGACCTAGGACTTGCCCTGCTGCGCTCGGACATCGACGCCTGCCCCGGTCGCACCCAGAAGGTGATCGAGGAGATGCTCCGGCTCATCGACGGTTCCCGTTTGGTCCGGCTTGAGATCGGGAGGTTTTTCTCCGGGGGCATCGAGACCACCGAACAACTCGACGCCGCCATCGCTGCGCTGCGTGAGGAGTGCGAACGGCAAATCGCGGAGGGCAAGCGCATCCTGATTCAGTAGAACGCCATGGACAAAGAAACCCGCAATTTGGTTTTCAACACCACCCAGGCGATCCGACGCCTGTTGGAGGAGGAGTTCTCTCTACAATTGGAGGGCACGTTCGATGTCCATGCCGATGGTCGGATCGCTGAGCAACCGGGGTCCCAGTTGTCGGCCTCGGAGCGGTTGGTGCGGTGCCGCATTGTCGAAGCCATCCAACACCGCTTGGCGGTCGGAGGGTCGGCGGCGGAGGCGGTGCGTCGGTTCCAGTCCGAGGCGGTATTCACCTTCCTCAATCGTCTGGCGGCATTGAAGATGATGGAAGCACGCGCTTTGGTGCTTCCGTGCGTCTCGCAGGGCGACCAATCCCAGGGCTTCAAGGAGTTCTCCGGCCTCGCTCCCGGCCTGATCGAACTGCCCGATAAGGGCTACCGGCTTTACCTCGAATGCCTCTTCGACGAGATCGGGCGGGAAGTCGGCGTCCTGTTTGACCGCACGGATGCCGCCTCCCAGCTCTGGCCACGGCGCAAGGCGCTGGAAGCCGTGCTCGCAAAACTCAACACCCCGGAACTGGCGGGCGTGTGGGCCGAGGACGAGACGATCGGGTGGATCTACCAGTATTACAACGACCCGGAAGAGCGGAAGCAGATGCGCGAGGAGTCCTCCGCGCCACGCAATAGCCGGGAACTGGCCGTCCGCAATCAGTTCTTCACCCCGCGCTACGTCGTCGAGTTCCTTACCGACAACACCCTCGGCCGCATCTGGTATGAGATGACGAAGGGTCAGACCCGCCTGAAGGACCAGTGCCGCTATCTTGTCCGTAGACCGACCGAAATCTTTCTCACCGAAGGCCAAGCATCCCCGACACTGCCCCCTGCCGCTGACAACTGCTCACAAGAAGACCTGCTCCGGCAACCCGTCCACATCCCGCATCGGCCGCTCAAAGACCCGCGCGAAATCCGCATGATCGACCCGGCGTGCGGGTCCATGCATTTCGGCCTGTATGCCTTTGACCTCTTCAGCGTCATCTACGACGAAGCATGGGAAATGGCGCACGGCATGGATGCGGCGGCGAAATCATCTAGAATCTTCGCGCCCTTCGTCACGTTCGTCGCTTCCTTCGCAGACAAGGCAGCTTTCCTCCGAGAAGTGCCGCGCCTGATCGTCGAACACAACATCCACGGGATCGATATCGACCCACGTGCAGCTCAAATCGCCGGGCTCGCGCTGTGGCTACGAGTACAACGGGGTTGGCAGGCGCTTGGTCTCAAATCAAGTGACCGTCCTCCGATCAGACGCTCGAATATCGTCTGCGCTGAGCCGATGCCTGGTGAGAGGGGATTACTCCGAGAGTTCGTAGACCGGCAGTTCCCTCAGGGCGAACGCTCCCTGTTCCAATCTTTCTTGGAAAACGTTTGGGACAAAATGCGGTTGGCTGGCGAGGCCGGCTCGCTGCTCAAGATCGAGGAGGAAATCCGCAGCGCCATCGAGGACGCCCGGGACGCGTGGAATAAACTCGCCACCCGACCGCTGGAGCTGTTCACCACCACGGAACTGAACCAACTCTCCACCGCCCCCGAACTGACCGGACTGGAACAGGCCGTGTCCTCCCTGACCACCGACCCCCGACACCTGACCACCGACTTCTGGGAGCGCATCGAGGAACGCATCTACGCCGCCCTGCGCGACTACGCCGAGCAGGCCGAAAACGGCGGCGGCTTCCAGCGCCGGCTCTTTGCCGAGGACGCGGCGCGGGGCTTCGCCTTCATTGATGTCTGCCGCAAACGCTACGACGTGGCGCTGATGAATCCGCCGTTCGGAGAGCCATCTAAAGGATCGAAGGAATATGTTTTTGAACAATACCCCCTTGCAAAGCATGACGTCTATGCTGCTTTTATTGAAAATTTGGCGAACAGATTACACTCGAAATCATTTCTGGGTGCAATCACTTCTCGGACAGGATTCTTCCTTACTTCCTTAGAGCAGTGGCGAGTGAAGGTTTTGTTAGAGCAATCTAGGCCGACAGTGATCGCAGACCTTGGCATGGGGGTGCTCGACGGTGCAATGGTCGAAACCGCGGCATACGTTTTGGAGGGGGCGCTATGACCAAACCTACAGTCTGCATTTCCTTGCTCGGTCATGAGAACAGGGCTGGTGTTCTCTCTTCCCTGATTAGTCAGGTCGCTCAAGGCTCTACAAATTCTGGAGTGTTCTTCGTCACGCCAACCGAGTTAAGAAATGTCCCCGGCTGCCCTTTTGCCTACTGGGCCAGCCAAAATGTCCGCTCTCTGTTCAAGACGCTTGCACCATTTCAATCTGAAGAGCGCCTTGTCAGGCAAGGTCTATCAACAGCAGACGATGTTCGGTTTGCGCGAACTTGGTGGGAGGTGGAAGCAAGTTGCTTGTGTCCTCCAAGTGCTCACCCAAAAGAGGCTGAGTCTCCTTACTGTGTCACGGGCGGATACAAGTGGTTTCCATTCTCCAAGGGAGGCGGCACTACACCCTTTCTTGGTGAACTCAGCCTTGTAATCAACTATAGGCAAGACGGTGCTGAATTAAAAGAATGGGTCTCCAGCCTTTATGGTAATTCCGGTTGGTCGCGAAACATTGTCTCGACTGATCTTTATTTTCGACAGGGATTTAGTTGGGCACTTCGTTCGAGCAGATTTGCTCCTTATTTTGTTCCTCGCGGATGCATCTTCAGCGCCAGCCGGTATCAAGCATTTGTAAGAGCCGGAGACGAAGCTCGGGCGGTCGGTTTTTTGAGTTCTTCATTGGTAACCTATCTGCTGAGGATGTCATCGGAGCGATTTGAACACCCCAAGTTTGTTGTTGGGATTGTAGCCAAACTTCCGTTCCCGGACTTGACTCAAAAAAACAGCAGTGAATTCGAAGATCTGTCGCGTGGGGCGGCAGTCGCAAAAGCGGGCGTTGTTCGACATGTTGAAACTTCAAGGTCTTACCTGTGTTTACCTGTATCACGAGCTTCAACAACCAGCTTGAGTAAGTGCGCCGAACACTCAGCCTTGATTCTGCAACAGTGCGAGAAGTCAGTGGCTGAAGCTCAAGAAAAGATTGATGCAAAGGCACTCTCTCTTGTCGGTTTGTCACAGGATGACCTTGTGACAAATTCTTCAGCTTCCTCTCACGAGAACACGGAAGATTCAGACGCAGATGATGAGGCTCTTGCAATTCTTGAGACTGATTCATCTGAGTATGCAATTGCTTTTGCCGCATATTCTCTTGGCGCAGCCCTTGGCCGGTGGGACATCCGGTATGCGACGGGCGAACAGGCCGCGCCGGAGTTGCCCGACCCGTTTGCGCCGTTGCCGGTCTGTCCGCCCGGCCAGTTGCAGAACGCGCAGGGCTTGCCCGCCCGCCCGGAGGACGTGCCCGCCGCGTATCCCGTCCGCATCCCGTGGGACGGCATCCTCGTGGATGACCCGAATCATCCGCTTGACCTCGCGCGCCGTCTCCGCGAGGTCATCGAAATCATCTGGAGTGGCAAAGAGGGCGGCCCGACAGCCGAGGCTATCGAACACGAAGCCTGCGAAATCCTCGGCGTGAAGTCGTTGCGCGATTATTTCCGCAAGCCCGCCGGCTTCTTCGCCGACCACCTGAAACGCTATTCCAAAAGCCGCCGGCAAGCGCCCATCTACTGGCCGCTGAGCAGCCCCAACGGCCTCTACACCGTCTGGCTCTATTACCATCGGCTGACGGCGGATACCCTGTTCACCGTCCTGCGCGACCATGTGAAGCCGAAACTGGAATACGAGGAGCGCCAAGCCTTTCAGCTTCGCCAAGAGGCGGGTGCCACACCCTCCACTTCCCAACGCCGCGATATCGCCGAAGCCGAAGAACTCGTCGAAGACCTGCGTGCCTTCAAAGCTGAATTGGATCGTGTCGCCCCGCTCTTCCGTCCGGACCTCAATGACGGCGTGATCATCAACCACGCCCCTCTCTGGCGCATGATCGGACTGCCCAAATGGCGGAAAGATTGCCAAGCCACTTGGAACGAACTGGTAAAGGGCGATTACGATTGGGCGCACCTCGCGCTGCACCTCTGGCCCGAACGCGTGATCCCCAAGTGCGCCACCGACCGCAGCCTCGCCATCGCCCACGGCCTGGATGCGATCTTCTGGCGGGAAGATCCCGAGAAGCCGGGCAAGTGGATTACTCGTAAAGTCACCGACTTGGAGCTTCGTGGCCTGATCGCCGAGCGCACCTCCGCCGCCGTCAAAGCAGCGGTGGAGGAGTTGAGCGTCAGTGGTCAGCACCAGGGTTCAGAGGGGAGCGGCAGGGTTCAGCGTCGGGGTTCAGCATCAGCGGGCGGACCGCGAAAACGGGGGAAGAGGGCGAGCACGCAAGAGGAGGAGTTGCTGTGAAGAAGAGCATCGGAGGTCAGCATCAGGGGTCAGGGGACAGCAACAGGGGGCGGAAGCCTACTCCCTCCAGAGCCTCAGGCCCTTTCTCTGAACCCGGCACCCTGAATCTGAACCCTGATGCTGCCCCCCGAACCCTTCTCACCGACGTTCGGGAGCTGATCGTCTCCACACGCCAGACGGTGGCTCGCGGCGTGAATGCAGCCCTCGTGTTGCTGTATTGGAACGTCGGTGAACGAATCCGACGCGACGTCCTGAAAGAAAAACGGGCAGGATACGGGGACGAGATTGTTTCGACGCTGTCGAAACAATTGGCGTCCGAGTTCGGCAATGGGTTCTCCAAGCCAAACCTCTCCAGAATGGTGAACCTGGTGGAGACCTTCCCCGACCCCAAGATTGTCGCGACACTGTCGCAACAATTGGGCTGGTCACACTTCGTGGAGCTGCTGCCGCTGAAGAAGCACCTGCAGCGGGAATTCTACGCCGAAATGTGCCGGGTGGAGCGTTGGAGTGTGCGAACCCTACGTCAGAAGATTGGCGGCATGCTCTACGAGCGGACCGCGTTGTCGAAGAAGCCCGACAAACTCATCGAACAGGAAATCGAGAAGCTGCGCGTCGAGGACCAACTCTCGCCCGATCTGGTCTTCCGAGACCCTTACTTTCTCGACTTCCTTGGACTCCAAGGGGCGTTTTCCGAAAAGGATTTGGAAACGGCGATCCTGCGCGATCTAGAGCGGTTCCTCGTCGAACTGGGCAGCGACTTTGCCTTCCTGGCCCGGCAAAAGCGAATGGTGGTGGACGGCGAAGATTTCTACCTCGACCTCCTGTTCTTCCACCGACGCCTCCGGCGATTGGTTGCCATCGAACTCAAGCTAGGGAGATTCGCCCCGGCCGACATCGGCCAGATGGAGTTCTATCTGCGCTGGCTGAAGAAGCACGAGGTTCGCCCCGGTGAAGAAGCACCCATCGGCCTCATCTTGTGCGCCGAGAAGTCGGACGAGCGGGTCGAGCTGTTGGAACTGGAGTCACGCGGCATCCGCATCGCCGAATACCTGACAGAACTGCCACCCAAGGACCTGTTGGCCCGCAAGCTCCACGACGCCGTTCGATTGGCCCAGGCACGTCTGGAGGCCCATCCCATCGATCAGCCCACCGCGCCGACGCTGCCAACACCCCAAAAGCCGGTCCGCCGAAAGACCCGCTCCTAACGCTGAACCCTGAACCCCGAATGAACCCCTTCCCCGCTTACCTGCACGAACAACTTGAGGACAAGCTCAAGGAGCGTCGGGTCGTGGTCTGGTATGATCCCAACCGGGAGTTTGCGCCCTTCGTCGAGGCACTGATCGGAGACGTGGACGGGCATGGCCTCAAGCAGGTGATGCTGGGTGCCTTGAAGACCGGGCTGAGCGTTTTCCAAGGGTCCTACTTTGCGCTGCGCATGCAGCTGGAAGCATCGCTCTCGGAGAACCGTCCAAAACCTCTCCTCATCTACCTCCCCGGCGAAAAGCGGGATGCGCGCGGCTCCGTGCTCATGGAATGGGAGAAAGCCGGCACCACCTGGGAACCCCAGATGAAGCGCCTCGCCCGGAACGTCATGAGGGAACGCTTCAGTGATGGAGTGATCGACGACATGCTCGCGCCCGTTGGCCTGACATTCCACGACGTGGTGGCCCTGCTGTCGGAGAACGAAGGGCGAAACCGATCCCTCCTGGACTTGGCCCTTGAGACGACCGACATCATTGCGGCCACCGCCATGTGGGTCGCAGACGCGGCACATGACAAACGCCTGGTGGAGAAAGGCGCGGTCGGCGAGCTGATCAAGCTGGTCGAAAACCGGGCGGGGTTCCGAGGACTGACTGAATCGGAATTGGCCGGCGGCCGCCAACGGTTCATCCGTTACCTACTGCTGTCGGAATTCCGTGAGGACCTTCGCTGCGAGCCGCCCGCCGCGCTGGCAATGATCCCGCATCCCAGCTTGAAGGATCAGCGGGAGTTCTGCCGGAAGGTGCTCGACCACCTGCGAACCCGGCACATGGCAACCTTCCAAACGATGGCCGACACTGTGGAGACGGAGTTCGGGTTGGCTGAAGCCGGCATCCAAGCTCGGAACCTCGGTAGCATCGACACGTTCCGCTTCGAGGAGAAAGCCGTCTTGTACCATTGCGGCGAAGTGCTGGCCGACGGCGATTACTCGGCAGCGCGATCGTTGGTGACGGTTCACAGTGGAAGTTTTTGGGCGCGCTTGGACTTTTCTCGCCGCCAGGCCCAGTGGGAGGTTTGCGATTTGCTGGCCTCCTTGGGAACCGAGGTCGCCAAGGTCGAAGCCGATCTCGCAAAACTGCCAACCAACACCACCAGCCGAGACTTGGTGAAGAGGTATGTTGCCGAAGGCGGCTGGCACCGGATGGACCTGCTCCACCGTCGCCTCGAAGGTCGATTGGCCCGCATGGAGGAGGAGCCGGAAACCGAGAAATCCCTGAACCTTCTCAGAGCAAAAGTGGAGAACGCACTTCGGGTGATGGCCAATCGCTTCGGGCAGGCTTTGGAACGGGACAAATGGAACGTGGCCGACACCTTGCACCAAACCCGCATCTGGGCGACTCAAGTGGCCCCGCTGTCGGGCAAATTAGCGGTGTTCTTTGTCGATGCCATGCGCTTCGAGTTGGGGAGCGACTTTGCGACCCAGATCTCAGAGGCCAAAGACCTGAGGATCGAAGCCGCGATTTCGGTTCTACCGTCCATCACCCCCCTGGGAATGGCGGCCCTGTTGCCCGGAGCGGCTGAGAGCTACTCGGTCGTGGAATTCGGAGGCAAGTTGGCGGCCAAGGTGGACGGCCAACCCTTGGTCGATGTCAAAGCCCGGATGGATCACCTCAAGGCACGGGTGCCCGACGCCACCGACATCACCTTGGAGCGCCTCCTTCAAGATTCGCCGTCGAAGGTGCAAACAAAGATCGGCAATGCCCGCGTGGTGATCGTGCGCTCGCAAGAACTGGATTCCTTGGGCGAAAAAAGCGAGCTGCTGGCCCGCAACCTCATGGATACCGCGACTGGCAATCTCGCACGAGCCGTCCGGAGACTGGCCGGCATGGGTTTTGAACGATTTGTTCTGACCGCTGACCATGGTCATCAGTTTTCGGCCCGAAAGGACGACGATCAAAAGGTGGAAGCCCCATCGGGCGGTACGCTGGAACTGCACCGCCGGTGTTGGATCGGCCGCGGCGCGGGAATTACGGCGGGAACCGTGCGGGTCAAGGCACCCGAACTCGGCTACGACTCGAATCTGGAGTTCGCCTTTCCCTCCGGTCTTGGCGTGTTTCTGGCGGGAGGTGGCCTCGCCTACCACCACGGCGGATTCACGCTTCAAGAGATGGTCATCCCGGTGATCAGCTTCCGAATGAAACCGGCAGGCACGGAAGTCACCACGTCTCAGGTGCGCATCTCGGAGCATCCCGAGTCCGTGACCAACCGCATTTTCAGTGTGCGCCTTGATCTCGAGGCCGATCTGGTGAACCGAGAGCCCGTCGTGCTCCGCGTCCTGCTCATCAACGGTGGCGAAGAGGTGGGGCGCGCCGGGATGGCCCACGGTGCGGAGTTTGATCAGAAAACCGAGTCGATCATCCTGCATCCCGGGGGCTCCGCCTTAGTTGGCCTCCGTCTAAACCGCGACGATGTGACCACCGTCCGGGTCGTGGTTCAGGCGGTGAGCACTGGTGGCATCCTCGCCGAAACCAAGGTCCTCCCCGTCTCCCTGAAATCGTGACCCTCCTCCGCCTCCGCCCCCTGACGCTGAATCCTGACGCTGAACCCTGAACCCTGACCCCCGATGCTGAACTCTGACACTACCCCCTCCGCTGATGCCCTGGACACCAAGGTCAACCGGCACTTTGCCGGCCGGGTCGTGCGAAAGGATCTGGTCCGACGGGTGAAGGTTGGTGCCAACGTGCCCGCCTTCGTCCTGGAGTTCCTGCTCGGGAAGTACTGCGCCTCCTCCGACCTCATGGCCATCGCCATGGGCTTGCAGGTGGTAAACGACACCCTGCGCGACAACTACATCCGCCCGGATGAATCCACCAAGGCGCAGTCCAAAGTGAAGGAAATCGGGAGGTTCACCTTCATCGACAAGGTGAAGGTGCGGTTGGTGGATTCCGAATACTGGGCCGAGGTGGTCAACTTCGGTCATTCCTTCGTCCACATTCCCAACAATTACGTCCGGCAGTTCGAGCGATTGCTGACCGGCGGCATCTGGGCGCAGGTGGACATGGTCTTCCAGTATGACGAGGAGACCAAGGGCAAGTATCCGTTCTGGATCGACAAGCTGACGCCGATCCAACTGGCGTCCTTCGACATGGATGAATACCGCCGCCTGCGGAAAGAGTTCACCACGGACGAATGGCGGGATCTGATTGTCCGAAGCATGGGCTACGACTCGGACCGGCTGGAGAAGCGGACCAAGATGTTCTACTGCCTCCGTCTCGTTCAGCTCTGCGAGCGGAACTTCAACTTCGTGGACCTCGGGCCGCCGGGAACCGGCAAGAGCTACGCGGTGCAGGAGCTTTCGCCCTATGCCGCATTGCTCACCGGCCCGACCACGGTGGCCAATATGTTTGGCCACATGACCGGTCGCCGGAAGGGCATGGTGGAGATCTGGGACTCCGTCGGATTCGACGAGGTGGCCGATCTGGAGAAGATGCCGAAGGAGGTCATCACCACCATGAAGACCTACTGTGAGTCCGGGAAATTCCAGCGCGGCCCGGAGGAAAGCGCCGGCTACGCCAGTATCGGCATGTTCGGCAATACCCGGCAGCCGGTGGACGTCATGGTGCAAAGCAGCCACCTCTTCGATCCGATGCCTGGGGTCATCCGTGACGACGTGGCTTTCCTGGATCGTATCCACTACTACCTGCCGGGCTGGGAAATGCCCGTCATGCGGAATGAGCTGTTCACCAACCATTACGGGCTGGTGATCGATTACCTCGCCGAGGCGCTGCGGGAACTGCGCAAAGCCAACTTCAGCGAGGCGTTGGACCAGCACTTCTCACTGGGCAGTCACCTCAATGCCCGAGATCGCAAGGCCGTCCGCCGAACCGTCTCTGGGATGATCAAGGTGCTTCACCCCCACGGCGAAGTCGGCAAGGAGGACTTGGCTGAGATAGTCGCCTTCGCCATCGAAGGTCGCCGTCGCGTGAAGGAGCAGCTGAAGAAGATGGGCTCCTTCGACTACTACCAGACTGCCTTCAGCTACATCGACAACGAGTCCGGCGAGGAACACTTCGTGGGCGTACCGGAACAAGGCGGTCGCGACCTGATCTCAGCTGATCCCCTGCCCCCAGGATCGGTTTACGCGGCCTCCGTCGATTCGTCCGGCACCGTGGGATTGTACCGGATTGAAGTCACGCTGGCCGGCGGAACCGGAAAGCTGAAGCTCGCCGGCGGTGTCAGCGGCTCCATGAAGGAGTCCTTTGCACGTGCCTTCAGCTACCTCTCGGCTAACAAGACCGCTTTGGGCGTAGCCAGGGACGTGGACCTCTCAGACTTCCACGTGGAGTGCATCGACCTTCTCGGGAACCGCGTGGACGGTGAGTTGGGCGTGGCATTCCTAGTAGCCTGCTACTCGATCCTGCGCCGTGCTTCCACCGTGGCCGGTCTCCTGGCCATGGGAGACCTGAGCATCCAAGGCAACATCAAGACCGTCCGGTCATTGGCTGAACCCTTGCGCCTGGCCAAAGACAACGGCGCCCGAAAGGTTCTGGTGCCCACGGAGAACAAGCGCCAGTTCCTCGAAGTCGATTCCGAAATCATGGAGCACGTCGACCCGGTCTTCTACGGCGACATCCGGTCAGCACTGATGAAGGCGCTGGAGATTTCGTAAACCATGTCCTCCCCTCTCGGCTCCCTCGAACCCGTTGACCTCCGGACCATCTGGCCCGAAGAGGCCTGATCTTCAAGCCATGGCTTGCCCAGGAAGAACTGCGGCCGACTTCCGCAAAAAGCATTGGCCCGGACAACGCCAGCCGGCATTCTGAAATGAGCCCTGTCAACTTGAATCAACTCAATCCGGCGGTGGCGTCATGCATGCGAAAACCGTCGTCCTCGACCACAAGGCTGCGTTTGTCGCGTCCGCGAACTTCACAGGCGCAGCACAGAGTCGAAACATCGAGGCGGAAGTCCTGCTGCAGCAACCCCGCCTCGCCGCGAGACTGCACTGCTATTTTGAAGGCCTGATCGACACCGCCATACTTCGACGGGTTAACTGAACCATATAAGATCTTCCAATTAGCCGAACGCTATGAATGGCGCTTCACCATCTCTGGAGAAGTCTCGTTGGGGCCTCAATTCGGTCCACGTTGGCAGCCTTCACGGGGCTCCATCCGACGACCAATTCGAATTGCACCTTGCTGCAATCGAATACGAGCTTTCCACGCCCATCACCATCGAGACCAAAGAAGATATTCTCTCCCGCAAACATTGGTCGGAGCGTCTGGAGCCATTTGAGCATCAGGTGCAGAATCTCATCACTTTCTGCCGACGATCACCGGTAGCTCTCTTTGCGGATGACGTAGGTTTGGGAAAAACCATCAGCGCCGGCCTAGTTCTCAACGAACTCAGAACCCGCAAGAAGGTTCGCCGTGCGCTCATCTTGTGCCCAAAGATGCTCCTCCATCAATGGAAGGAGGAACTCGCGCAGAAGTTCGGGATCCACGCGGCGCAAGGCGTCGGCAATGAGCTAAATCCGTGGCTCCACCATGCTGTTCCTGTGGTGATTACCACGTATGAGACCGCACGCGACCGCATGGATTCGATCCGGAAGGCCTCGTTTGACATGTTGATTCTGGATGAGGCCCACAAGCTCCGGAATCTGCATGGCACCGCAAAAACCCCGGAGCTCGCAAAAGCGATCCACGCCTCGCTTGCCAACCGTGACTTCAAGTACGTGTTGATGCTGACGGCGACACCGATTCAAAACCGGTTATGGGACATGTATTCGCTGATCGATTGCCTCAGCACCGCAAAGGGGCACGCGAACCCCTTGGGAGCACCCAATGAATTCGTTCAACGATATGTGGCAGACGGCAGCACTACCGCTCGCAAACTCCGCCAAGGGACAAGGGATGATTTCCGGCGGAAGGTTCAGGACTACATGGTCAGGACATCCAGAAAAGATGCCAACCTCGCGTTCCCGGTCAGGCATGTAAAGCCGGTGCAGTGCCAAGCATCAGTCGCGGAGAAGGCGTTACAGCAGTTGGTCGGCACTGCCTTTGAGAAACTGAATGCCCTCGCAAGAATGAGTCTTGCCGAGGCGTTAATGAGCAGCCCGAGGGCACTCCTTGCGCAAGTTCGCAGGATGAATGACACCGGGACCCTAAGTTCGTCGATTCGCCAACTGTTCGAGAGAGGAGTCCAAGCCGCCGGAACAGGATGCAAGCTGGCCAAGCTCCACGATATCCTCGAAGCACTTCATGCTAAGAACCCAGGAAAGTGGCGCGCCATCGTTTTTACACGACGTCTTGATACCCTCGACCTGATTTGCGAGGGCCTTCAGGCAAAGGGTATTCGCGCCGCAACAATTCGCGGCAGTGGAGAGGCAACCAATCAGAAGTCTATTAATGCATTTAAATCTGATCCTCCCCAAGCGCATGTACTCGTCAGCACCGATGCAGGCGCCGTCGGATTGAACCTCCAAGTCTGTAATATCGTAATCAATTACGACCTACCCTGGAACCCTATGGTTCTTGAGCAGCGGATTGGGCGTGTTCAACGGCTTGGATCAATTTTCCAGCATATTGAAGTCTTAAATCTTACGGTCAAAGATTCGGTTGAAGATCACATTGTCGCCCGACTGCTTTCAAAGCTCCAGCTGATCTCGGCAACCGTTGGGGACATTGAGGCCATCCTCGAAGCGTCAAATTTTGATGACGACGAACGGTTTGAGGAGGAATTGCGAACGCTGGTGACACGGGCATTGCTGGGACAGGACGTCCAGGCGGCGCTAAGCCAAGCACAGGAATCGATCAGAAAAGCGAAGGAGATTTACGATGCGGAGCGAGAACAGGTGGAGGCAACACTTGGAGGAATGGATGAGATGCATCGGACTGGCCCTGCAGTCCCAAAGCTAAAGCCCAGGCCGCCAAGGTTCGATGTGCAAACCTTCTGCAGGAAAGCTTTTGTCTGTGAGGGGGCAACTCTGCACGAATTACCCAATCAACAAATACGGGTTGCCCCGCGAGGGAGAGCGGCTTGGACGGCAACGTTTGACGACAAAGATCCCGACCTGCTTCGAGCCGGGCTGGGGACGTTCGGCGGAACCTCGATCCAACTTTATGAGGAAGGGAGCCGCGCGTTCGAAGGCCTCCTGGGAGAATGGCGAAAACGCCACTCCCATAGAGTCTTGGATCGTGTTGAGGAATCTCGCAAGAGCATCAGATTGGCCCTGCTCAACTGGGTTAAATCCTTTGGACTAGACCTCGCAGTGAAGGAGTGGGTTATCCGACGCGAGCATTTGAAATTTCATGGCCGCCTCGATATCAGAGCTACAGCTTCAATCTCTCACGATCGATTTGAGAAGATGTGCGGTGCTGAACACTTTTGTCCGGAGGATGGGGTCCTACCAACTCCTTCGGCTGGGTGTGAGCCGCTCAGGGAATGTGGGATCGCCGAGATTCTGCCTGATGCCCGGAAGTTGTTGGCAGAAGCGGTGGAGACCGATTCAGACATCCAAGAGTTCATTCGCTTCTACGACGCCCGACTGGCGGAGGAGGTCGAGCGCGCCGGCCGGACTGCCACTCAACGAACCGAAGTGTCGGGCCGGTATGAGACTTCCCTCGCAGCGGAGCTTGTCGGCGCCACCGGAAGCCGCTACGCAACGATTGAACTTGACGCAGTCTTCACGGATGCAAGCGGGAAGACATCGTTCAAGGTACCGATCCACATTGTCCCTTTGACCGGAAGGGTACTTTCTGAACCGGAAAGGCATCGCTGCGATTTCACTAAAAAGGCCGTTCCTCAATCGTGGCTCGGCGACTGTGCGGTTAGCAACCAGAGGGTGCTCCTGCACCTCTTGGAGACCTCGGTTATCAGCGGAACCACGGCTTTGTCGAAGTTCTTTGGGACCTGTGGCGTTTCCGGGCGCCGCTTGCTGAACAAGGAACTTGGCAAATCCGACGCTAGCGGAGCCACAGTTGGTGTTGATCTCCTTAGGAAATCGGAAGTCAGTGGCAGACGAGCGCTGAAGAACGAGTTGGTGAAGTGTGAGATCACTGGGGCATTGGCGCTTCCGGATGAACTCGAACGGAGTGAGGTCTCCGGCCGTATGGTGCGGAGCGACCGTGTCATCGCCTCGGCAAAGTCCGGAACTCGAGGTCACCGGTCTGAGTTTTGTTCATGTGAGGAGACCCGCGTTCTGATTTTGCCGAAAGAGGGGGCAACTTCAGATATTAGTGGCCGTTTCGTATGCAAGGACCTCCTCATACCGTCCGAGAAGAATCCGAATCGTCACGGGCTCCAGTCTGAAATGGTCCAATGCTCGGTTACTTCCAAACGGCTACTCTCTGACGAAGCGGAGAAATCTGCCGTGTCTGGTGCTTGGATCGACAAAGATGAAGCTGTCTATTCTGGAGTTTCATCCCGGCCGGCACGTCGGGATGAGGTTCTAACTTGCGCAATCTCTGGTTTGACGTTGCTTCCGGACGAAGCTGGAAAGTCAGATGTCAGCGGCAGAACCGTTGATACTCGACTTCTTGAGCATTCTCAAATCTCCAAAAAGCTCGCTCTCAAGGAAGAGCTCAGGGTCTGCGCCTTCACGGGCAAGCACATACTATCCACTGAGGGAACCGAAAGTGATGTTTCCGGAAAGTTTGTTCGCTTGGATGAAACAGTTGCCTCAGCAGTCTCCAAGTTGCGAGGTCACAGGAGTGAGTTTGTCCGGTGTGAAGTCTCCAAAGACTGGCTTCTGCCGGGAGAGGCCGGTAAGTCTGACTTGAGTGGTAAGCAGGTGCGCCCCGATCTCCTCCGCGCATCAGAAAAGGCACCGGGCCGGAAAGGCATCCAGGCCGAATGTGAAATCTGCGAGGTCACGGGCCGGGTCTTGCTGCGCGACGAAGTTGCGCGGTCGGAGGCGAGCGGAAGACTTGTTGACCTCGATATCCTGGTTAAATCCCCTGTCAGTGGTCGACTCGCAACCGAGGAAGAGATGGTCACCTGCGAAGAATCCGGTTTTCGCCTGCTTCCAGATGAGGTCGCAGTCTGCGCGATCACTGGGAGGCGCGTTGACCTGTGCAAGCTGGTCAAATCGAGCATCTCGGGCAGATCCGCTTTACCGTCCGAGTCAGCCAGTTGCGAAATCACCCATGCCTTAGCCTTGGTTGACGAGCTGGAGCGGAGCAAATTCTCCGGGTTGCTCTGCCGGATTGATCAGATGGAAGCCTCCGACAAATCCAAGCTCCGGGCACATCGAAGCGAAATGGTCAGTTGCGAACTGTCTGGCCAACGACTTTTGCCATCAGAAGTTGCTCGCTCGGCTGTGAGTAATCGAGTCGCTCGCACCGACCTGCTTATCTCTTCCCAAAAATTTCCGGACCGCCTCGGCTTTCCCGAGGAAACCGCAATCTGTGCCTTGTCTGGAAACACCCTTCTGCGGGACGAAGTCGGACTTTCCGATGTATCCGGTAAGATTGTTGACAAACATCTACTCATCGCATCGCGTGCAAGTGGGAAGATGGCAACGAAAGACGAACTTATAGCCTGCGATGAGACAGGCGATTTGCTGCTCCCTGATGAGACGGCAGTTTGCGCTATCACTGGCAAACGCGTTGACCGTCGCCGACTTGTGCGGTCTGAAATATCAGGAAGACTTGGGACAGCTGCCACGGCAGATACCTGCCAATTTTCAGGCCGGACGGTGCTCGTTTATGAAATCGAGGTGAGTCAAGTCTCAGGCAAAAGATGTGGGACCGATTTGATGGGATCATCCGATCTCTCCGGCCAGCGAGCTCATAGCAGTGAATTGGAGACTTGTGTGCTTTCGGGGCAACGGCTTTTGCCATCGGAAGTTGGGCGTTCTAGCCTGAGTGATCGCGTTGCACGGCTTGATTTATTGGGCGTTTCTGAAAAGGCACCCAATCGGAAAGGACTTCCAGACGAATTTTGCATCTGCGCGTCTTCCGGGAGACGCCTCCTCTTGGATGAAGTAATAAAGTCAGACCTGTCAGGACGTTTTGTGGACCGAGACCTAGCCTTGTCTAGTGGCGTATCGGGAAGGATCGGGTTGCCTGACGAGATGATTGTGTGTGAGGAGGCCAACACCAGACTCCTTCCTGACGAAACAGACGTCTGTTCAATGACGGGAAAGCGGGTCAATCAAGCACTTGTTGGGACAAGTGATTTAACCGGGAAGCGGGGACTTATTCGTTTGCTACAGATCTGTCCTGAAACCAGAAAGAGCGGGTTTGCGGCCGAACTCGTTACCTGCGCGGTTTCTGGACTTCGCGTTGCTCCATCCGAGGTCGCTCCCTGTGCGGCCACAGGCGATTCCGTATTGATGCGTCTGATGGTCGAATGTGGGATGAGTGGACGCAGGTTGCGGAGAGATAGAGCTCTATCGTCAGACAAATCGGGGCGTTTCGGCCATCCTGACACGATCAGAATCTGTACATGGAGTGGTCGTCGCTTGTTATCGGACGAAACACGGAAGTGCAGCATCACTGGCTTGGATTTCGATATAGAGTTCGTCCCGGAATCGTCACCAGCACAACCAATTATCAATCTGCTCCAATCTGGAGTGCCCAATTCGCTGCCGTCGGACTCGGATACGGAACGGCTCCGCTCCGCTCTCGGAGGGACAGGAATTAAGATAAAGGGACTCACTAAAGAGTGTTCTACTTACGGCAATACGGTTGCCTACTTCGTGGACTGCAGCGGATTTTTTGGTCTCCGGAAACGGCACGCGGTGGGGTTTGCCGTGAATGACATGGACGTTCAACTCCTACACCCGCCATGCTGCGGCCAGCTACATGAGAATTCGTGGGTGCCAGAGGTTTCAAAGGCTAACTGATTCAAAATCATCAGTAACCGGCAAGGGCTACTGCGAGAAGCCCTCGAGAAAACGAATCCTGCAAAAGAAGGCAGACGTAAAGGCTTAGCTCTCATCAGGAAGCCAGTGGGATGTATCCCCCCAGGCGTCGTTACTCTCGCGCAACGAGTGGCTTCGTGGCACTCTGTGGCTATGACGCAAGGACCTCGTTCGTATCGCCGTCATCATCAATTGGAATGCGCAGTTAGCAAAGACGGAGCCCTACTCGCGCGTCTACCGGCTTCCCTCAGGCTTAGAATGAGTCGACGGGCAATGCCGTCAGCAGACGAAACCAGATGGCGCTTAGTCGCGATGCGCAGACTCTTGGCATGGTCATACGCCGACTTGGCCGTGTACATGGGAGTCAGCGATAGAACCGTGAGATCGTGGGAAAGAGGGACACGTAAGCCAACAGGCATGGCAGCTAGGCTCATCTGGTCTCTCGAAAAAGGGCTATTCCCGGAAACTGAGGTTGGCCTCGATTGCTTCCGCGAGTGGAAGCGCTTGCCGCTGGAGGAACTCCAGCAGAGAGCCAGGATTCGAGATAGCCGGAAAATTTGACTCAGATGGTGCAAAACAAGATTGCACAATGACTGCATGATCCCTTGCACGTTGCACGATCCTCATTGTGCAGAGTGCAACCACCCCATTTAGGGGTTGCACGTTGCACGATCGGAGCAACGGGACTCTCATCATGGGGCGAATGTTCCTCATTCCAGGTTGAGTGTGTAGGACCCGTGGCCTGTTCGTCGCAGCAGTCCGATCTCCACAGCGTTTGCGATCGCGTCCTTTGCTGACCGCTCGCTTGCCCGGCTGGCGAGTTGCTCAACGATTGCCTTGGTCGTCTTGTGACCTGCGCGGACCAAGCTTTCGATCGTCGCGGCATCAACCTTTCGTTTGGGTCTTGTTTTGGCGCGGAGACCTTCGGTCCAGGCTTGCACGTCGAAGTCGGCGTTGACTCGGTACCGGAATGCCTCGCGATCGAAAGCGATCCGTCGGGCACTGAGGGGCGGCCCGTCGTTGCATTTGGCCAGGCTTATCACGAGGTCGGTTCCTTCTTCGTCGAAGGGCACCATCAGCAAAGCGGCGCGGGCGGAGCTGAAGAGCAGTCGGTTCCCTCGTTGGGCATTCCCGGCGCCAAAGTTGCCCAGGCTGTCGGCGACCATTTCGCGCCCTGCCTTTGCGTGGCAGACCACCAGCGTTGCGGCGTGGCGATTGGCTCGTCGGATTGCGCGTCGCAGGGATCCAATCGCAGCGCGGACCACCGTGCTGTCGATCTCGTTGGGGACGATCTCGGTCCACGGGTCAACCACCACCACGTCGGCCTGGGCTGCCCGGACCGTGGCCGCCAGACGATTCTCGTTGTCCGGCATGCTGAGGTCGGAAGCCTCTCCGTCGAAAAGCGCGGCGACGGCAATTTGCGATCGGAGAGCTTCCCGCTCTGATTGGCTCATGGTCTGGGCAGCGGCGGCAAAGTGGGCTTTCCAGCGGTCTGGTCCATTTTCGTTGCCGATAAAGAGCCATCGGCGCGGGTTCTGGCAGAGGGGGATTCCCGCGAAGTCCCGGTCCCCCCGGACGTTGGCGACGGCTAGCGCGAAGCTGGCGGTGGATTTACCCAGACCGGGCTGGCCCATCAGCAATGACAGGCTGCCTTGGCGGAGGATGGCCTCGCCGAGGATGTCGTAGTCTGCGGGCGGCTGGTAGCTGTCGAAGTCGGCGGATGTCCACAGCGGGAACCCGGCGTTGGTTGACGTTCCGAATCGATCGAAGGCTTGTTGGCGCTCGGCATCGGTGACAGCGATTTCCTCGGCGAGTTCAGAGTCGATGTCGTCGGCGCGTCGGTCGAGTCGATCGACCAACGCAAGCTGTTGAGTGGCGGCCTGCTGAACGGCCCGAAGCTTTGCCTTCCGGCGGAGCTGCGACAAATGGAAGGCGATGCCTGGCGTTCCTAGATCGACGGCCTGACTGACTAGGAGCGGGTTGTTTGAGCGTCGGCCAACCGTCACGCTGTCGATAGTTAGGCCCTCATGGTGAAGGTCTTGCACGATGCGCAACAATTCGATTGCGGGCGGCGCGGTAAATAATCCGGTTGCCAGACTGTCGAGGCCTGCACCATTCGCCCAGATGACTGCACCAATGGCGCCAAGCTCCGCTTCAAGGTCGGCAGGCAGGGTCATTTCTGAGCCTCCTTCCACCGGCACGGGAGCCCGAGCCTGGTTGGGGTCAGGGCGAGGATCCGTTCGCGCTTGCTGCACGGACAGCGGCTAACGCCACGGCGAGGCTTGCGGGGGCGGCGGCCTTTCATCGGGTGACCTCCATATTGGACACCATTTTGGCTGCTGCCATGAAGCCGACCGGGGATGCCAAAGTTCTGTCATCGACATAGGGCAACCCGGGCTGATTTGGCGTGATTGCCTCAGCTGCAAATCCCCAGCGAGGTTGCGCCCATGAGATGGGCGTTGAGGTAGATCCCACTGGGTCCATGCGATCCAGTTGGGAGAACCGGGTATTGGTGAGTGTGCTCATAAGTGGTTCAGGTAAACCGCTCATGTTCAGCCTCCAATCAGTCGTTCAATGTCGCAGCGCCGGTAAAGCTTCCGGCGGCCGAATGGCCTGTAGGCATGAAGCACCCCCCGCAACTCAAGGCGGCGGAGCGTGTGCGGACAACAACGGAGGACTTGGGTTGCCTCCCGAGTCGTCAGGTTCTCAGGAAGGATTTGTGTGAACTTGCTCGAATGCATGCCCAGGGAATTACCTCGGGCCGTTGCGACTCGTCCTACACAAACGAGTGATCGCTCAGTGTGTAGTTTTTCTTTGTCCGAATGGAACCGACTCAATCAGGCCTGATTTCTTGTTGATTCTCACCGATTGGAATAGGTGATGTTTCGAACGCACCAATCCCAATCGCTCGTAAACCTGCCGAACAGACGTAATGGATCTCAACGGAGCTCCGGTGAAATGGCAGAGAAGCGAAGCGATCCCATCGTCTGAATAATAACAGAGCGATAACTTGTATGGCGCCGAGGCCTTCTTGATCCAGTTATCGAGCAAAAAGACCTTCTCCTTAGAGGCAGAACGGTCGAAATCCTCCTGCGCAGCTGCATTGAAATCCATACGATGCTGCTCAATCAGCCTCTTCAGCGGCTCCCCGTCTCCTGCGTTGAGCTTTTCGGTGAAGTCGGATTTGAACCCAGGATCCTTTGCAGCCTCCAAAGGGCCTTTGACCTTGAGTGTCCGCATCCACTGAGGCGCGTCAGCTGTCAGTCCCGTCGCATTCAGAAAGATCTTCTCCGCCTCGCAAACCATCGCCCGGACGGTTTTTGCGAGCAGATCCGAATGCTCGGCTTCGATCGCAGCGACCCGCTCTGGATCGATTTCAAATTCCAGTCGGTTTTTCATGTCTGGTTTCTCGGGCCAACGCCACTGACTCAGTTGCCTGCTTGATAAGTTCCCCAATTCCCGCCGTCACCGGCCGCTGCATGGCGGCGTAGTGGCGCGCTGTAGTGGTGATATCTGAGTGCCCAAGGAAATGGCTGGCCGCGTAAATACCCTCCCGGGTGGCAATCAGGGCTCCCACCTCTTTCCGCAGTTCGTGGAGCGGCTTTTGGGACGCGATGCCTTGGGCCTTGAGCCAGTCAATCAACCGGTTAAACACCGGTTGGCAACGGTAGTACCGGCGAACCGAATCCGCCCTCGCGCGCCATGGACTGTCGACGACGAACTGGGATCCGTCCCGATGCAGGACAGCCAACTCGTCCACCACCTCCCGATCGAGAGCGACGTTTCTACGACTGTCATCGGACTTCAGGTGGAGCCATTCGGTCTGCTCCAAGTGAATGACTCCCTTGTTGAGATCCACCATGCGCCATTCGAGACCATCAATCTCGCCACGTCTTAGGCCTCCCAGGGATGCCAGCAAGAACACCTTGAAACCGTCCGGATCCTGCTCGGCGAGGTCCCGCTTCGCCGCGATCCATAGACCCGGAATTCGGCTGCCATCGCTCTTGAACTGCATCGACCCCGAGTCAAAGAGGCCCACTCCAGAGAAAGGCAACTCCTTAGGGAGAGGAGCTGGAAGAAGCTTTGCAACATCCTCCAGCAGACTCGGATTTCCATTCCTCCGACGGGTGCTGAACAGAGACCTTGCCGAGCGGATGTAGTTGTTGACCGTTCTGCGAGCCGATGCTTTGGCCTCCGGAGCCCCTGAACTCTGCGCGATCCTTTCTCGGGCCCAGCGTGAGACCGCATCAGCAGTCAGCCTTTCCAGTTGGATCCGGTCGATGCGATCCCGGAAACGTTGGCTTCCACCCTGTCGGTAGTCGAACTTCTCCGGTCCATCGCGCATACCAAAGACACCGGCACAGACCGTCCTCAGGCAGTTGGCGTAGCCCAGAAATGTCCTTGGCTCCAAACGGTTGGTGGCTGCCACTGCCTTCAAGAAATCCCCGATGGTGAGTTTACCGATGGGTTCGATTCCCTGCTCCTTGAAGCGGGCCTCAGCAACATCAAGTCCCTCGACCCGGACACACAACCCGATCTGGCGCGCCAGATTAGCAGCTGCCGTGCGATTGGCGCTGTGGAGGCAGAAGTAGACGCTTCGTCCGCCCTGCTTGATACGGAGGTACCACTCCGGCGTCTCCGCGGGTTTGCCCGAGATGTCCCGGTACGCACGCTTCTGAATGCGTTTCTCCCAGAATCGGGTGTCGTTCACGCCCAGCCGCTTCGAGTCGCCAACACTCTGTGCGTACTGTACCCCTACTGTACCCTTTTTTCTGTTCACCTAGGCACTTTCTGGCACGGTTGAGTTCAGATTGAAAGTTCGTTTATGCAGGTTTTTTGGGCGTTTTTGTTGAGAATTTCTAGATTTTAGCGAATTGAAGCGAACACTGAACCGACGAACTTCGGATCAGAAGGTTGCAGGTTCAAGTCCTGCCCGGTGTACCACGGCTTTCATTGGGGTTTTTGAAGCATTTCGAAATCCCCCAAGTCTGGGCAATTTTCCACTATACCCCGACTGTCCCCTTCAGCCCAGCCAGCCTCCATCGAAACCCATGCTCCGGTGCCAGATCGGCCTGATGACTTCGCAACGAGTCCGAGACTAGGCGGAGTTCCGGTCTCCCGTGATCCACGACATGGTCTCATAGGCCAACCACCCCAGAGGGCCGACCATCAAGACGAGCAGCAGCACGGGGCTCACCCATCGGAAAGACTGCTCCCTCCGGAGGGCGCTGCGCCAGATCAGGATGCCGACCAGGAGATCGAAGCAAAGGTAGTGGATCCAGCCGGCCGCCGCGCCGCCCGGAGAACCGAGCAACCCCTGCACACCGGCCAGCGTCGGGCGCGAAAGCACCGCCAGGGCGCCGGGATCGGCCAAGACGGCCGGAATCACCGCCACGACGTAGACTAGGGCGAACAGGTGCGGAGGACCCAACCGCGGATGGCCGAATACCCGCCGCGTCCAGGCGGAGCGAGGGAAGAGAATCAGGAGAGCCCAACACGGCAGCACCAGCAAATTGGCCGTTTCAAAGAGGTTCCGGACCAGGTTCACGCCGCCACCCCCTTCCCGTTCCGACCCAACACCATCGAAACCAGCGAAACCAGCGCGACCACCAGCCCACCCACGGGGACCCACAGGCCCACCTGAAACGCCCCCGGATCCAAGAGGCTGCGCCCGGAAGACGCCTGTCCCAACGTCAGCAACCAAATCCCCCCGAAGAGAATCCCGACCCCGGTCATGTGCCGGACGGTCCTGCGATCCTCCATCGGCACACCCAACCAGCGGGCCAGGAGCGCCCACAGCAGCATCCACTGGAGCGCATGCATGCCCACGAAATGAGGCACCCGCAAATCCCCCGATTCGCGGCTCCACCCCGTGACGGGCCAAGTCCGAGTCGCCCCCTCCACGGAGCCGACGAAATGCGAACCCCGCATCCCCGATCTTCCTTCGGACTCCCCCGGCCGCTGTTGCTCCAGGGTGGGGCGGACCATCCGGTGGCCCATGAATGCCGCCGCCATGAACACCACCATCCCCCAACGCACCGCGGTCCGTTCCGCCCGTGCCCACCGGGAGGCCGTTCCGGTGGCGGTGAATCCCGCGACGCCGAAAGCGATGACCACGCCGATGATCACGGTGCCCATGATGCCGAAGAGCACCGCGTCGAGCGGCGTGGAGAAGTTGAAATGACTGCGGACACCGCGAGCCGCCTGAGCGCAGATGATGACCATCTCGACTAGGAATCCCCAGGCGATCACCGAACGGCAGGCGTTCAATCGCCGGGAACCGAGGCCGGACCTGCGGATGATCCACTCGAGCGTGCCCGCGGCGATGGCCGACGAGAGGAAGAACTTGGTCGGCTTCAACCACAGCGGCTCACCCGCGAGAATCCGCGCATCCATCCGCATGAGCACGGCCGTGACGAGGGCCCCAACGAAAGCCAGCAGCGTGTAGCCGACGAGGACGGCGGACGTGGGCGGGTTCGGGTCACGAAGGCCGGGATCATGCCCGGAAGCTGGACTCATGTAGACACTGTCTAGTTGACGGAACTAATGGGTCAAGTCATTTGTTGACAGTGTCAACATCACGACCGGGAACCGCTGCGATCCGCTACCACCACGGCGACCTCCGTGCGGCCTGCATCCGGGCCGGCTTGGAGATGGTGGCCGCCGGTGAGCTCGAGTTCTCGATGCGCGATTTGGCCCGCCGCCTCGGTGTGTCGCACCAGGCCCCCTACCACCATTTTTCGAGCCGGGAGGAATTGCTCGGAGCGATCCGCGAGGAGGGTTTTCAGGAATTCCTGACCGACCTTCGGCAGGCCCGCGAGGAAAGCCCCGATCCGCGCACGGCACTCCATCGGATCGGACTTGCCTACCTCGAATTCGCCCAACGGCGTCCCCATCATTACCGGCTGATGTTCAGCGTGGCCGCCTCCGATGAGTCGCCGCAAGAATCCCCGGTCTACGGGCCACGGATGCCGTCGGCCGCTGCGGATTCCTTCGAGGAATTGCACCGGTGCATCCGGGATCTGCAGACCGTCGGCGAATACGCGGGGCGTTCCAGCCTCGATGTGGCCGTGGCGGTCTGGGCGTGGTCGCACGGACTGGCCTTGCTGCAGTCACAAGGGCAACTGCGCTGGCTGGGCTATGGCGATCGGCTCACCCCGGACCACTTCCAGCGCTGGGCCGCCCTGCTGCCCGCCGCCGAATCCGTGCCCCCCACGGCGAAGGCCGATCCGACACCCGCCAAGAACCGGGCCCCACGCCACCGCCCACGATCCCCTTCCCGGCTCAAGGCTTCGTCTCGCGGACGGTCGTCTCGGAACGGATGACTTGGCCCGCCGGGTTGAGCACCAGTTCCACGGCCTGATTCGCGGCCTTGGCGTGAACGCGGTAGGCGACCTGACCGTCCTCGAAGACCTCGGCGACACGCCGGACCGGCACCTCTCCGACCGCTTGCAAGACGGTGCCTTGCAGGGTCTGCGGCAAGGCGCCCCACTCGAGCTCGCGGTGCATGCGGACCAACGCGCCGTTCTGGTCGAGCGACAATTCCACATGCCGTCCCTCGGCCGTCTTGGATTCCATCGAATAGAACAGCCGACCGTCGGACTGCTTGATGTGCGCCCCCTCGATCGGCACGTCACCCAACTGCTGGCGGAATCCCTCGAGGACCACATCAGGAATACCCGACCGATCCACCCAGCCATGGCGGACATAACCGGGGACGGATTTACCTACCAACCCCACCTCCCGACGTTCCGCCCCTGCGGTGTCTCCGGCCGGAGCCCTTCCCCGTTCCGATGACTGCAGTCGTTCTTCGACGCGCTTGCGCAAGGCCGCCACCTCACCCCGGAGTGCCGACAGTTCCGCAGCCACCTGCTCCGTTCCGAGCTCGCGGCCGGTCGGTGTGTTGCTGGCAGCCGCTTCGGACGCCGATTCGATGGCGGCCGTGCGCAAGCCTTCCAGCTCACGGCCCAGTCGCAGCACCTGACGCTGGTTCCAACCGCCCCACGCGGCCAACGCCACCACGACACACCACCCAAGAGCCCGTCGATCCATACACCGGGTTATTCGCGACCCGATGCACCCGAGGCAACCCCCAATCTTCGCCCACCCGTCCCCAGGGTGGCATTGCCTGCGGTCGCCGAGTGCCGCAAGGTCACCCGATGTTGTGGAGAATCCTCCTCGTTCACGTCCTGCTCGGGCTGGCCAGAAGCCACGCGGCCGGGCGCTCCGACCGTCCCAACATTCTGGTCATCCTGACCGACGACCAACGCTGGGATGCCCTCGGCGTGGTGCAGCGGGAACTCGGCGATCGGGCGTTGTTCCCATGGTTCAAGACACCCCACCTCGACCGACTGGCGCGTGAGGGCGTCCGGTTTTCCAACACCTTCGTCACCACCTCGCTGTGTTCACCGAGCCGGGCCTCGTTCCTAAGTGGTCGGATGGCCCGGAACCACAAGGTACAGAACAACTTCACCGAATACCCCAACGAACTGCCCGGCTATCCACGCCGACTGCACGAGTCGGGCTATGAGACCGCCTACATCGGCAAGTGGCACATGGGCGAGAACAACGATGAACAGCGTCCCGGCTTCGACTTCTGGATGAGTCATCGCGGTCAGGGCAATTACTTCGACAACGAATTCAATGTGAACGGAAGCCGCCGTCGCTTCCCCGGCTACTACACCACGGTGGTCACCGAGGCCGCGGTCGACTGGATCCGGCAACCGCACCCCAAACCCTGGCTGATGGTGCTCGGCCAGAAGGCTCCGCATGGAGGCCCGATCCAACCGGAACCGCGCTTCGCCCAGGCGTTCGACGGGTTTCCCATCCGCAAACCGGTGAACTACGACAACCATTCGGTCGCCGATGGCAAACCGGCCTGGCTCGATGAAAGCCTCAAGACCTGGCATGGATCGCAGGGCCCACTCTACGGACTTCAGGAACACGACCGGTTGGTACGGGCCTATCTGGCCACGCTTTTGTCGGTCGATGAGAGTGTCGGCCGCGTCTACGAGGCCCTGAGAGCCTCGGGCCAACTCGATCGAACGGTCATCGTCTTCACCAGCGACAACGGCTTCGTGCTCGGCGAACACGGCCGGGTCGACAAGCGCACCGCCTACGAAGACAGCATCCGCATCCCGCTCATCATTCGGCATCCCGGCCTCGGGCAGGCGGGCTCGACCGTGAGCAACCTGGTGCTCAACCTCGATCTGGCACCGACCTTGGTGGAATTCGCGGGGGCCCCTGCCCTGCGCGGCACTCAGGGCCGCTCGCTCCAACCGTTGATGAAAGGGCGTCGGCCCCGATGGCGCGAGTCGTTCCTCTACGAATACAATTACGAGGAACAATTCCCCTACACCCCGAATGTTCGGGCTCTGCGCACCGATCGTTGGAAGCTCATCCGGTATCCCCATGGCGATGGCGGCGCGGATCGATTCACCTCCGAACTTTACGACTTGGCCAGCGATCCCCATGAGCTTCGGAATCTCATCCGGGATCCCGCTGCGGCCTCGATCCGCAGCCGCCTGGAAAAGGATCTGGACCGGCTCTCGCGGCAGAGCGGCCCCGACCGGATGCCGGTATATGGGGGCATCGTGAACGTGCTTCCGAAATACTGATGCCGCCGGCCGAGACTAAACGAAGCGACGGGCGTCGGATGGGGCCGTGTCCGGCGGAAAACGCGAACAGATGACGGATCACCCCATTACGCCATCGCGTTCTTCCCACCCGCATCGTCACGCCTGGGGTTCCCGGCGCCGGGCCATCCAACCCCAGTGGAGCATCAGGCCCACGAAGAAGATCCACTCCCAGAGCGGTGTCGAATGGAGCCCATCGCCGGGCCAGTGCCTGAGGCTGCGGTCTTCCCGACAGAGTCGTTCCCACTCCATCAACTGGTGGAACCCGAAAGCCGAGACACCGGCATACAGATGGAATGGCCACAGCCGCCGCCATCCACCACCAGCCGCGAGGAAACCCACGGCATCCAGCACCACTCCGACGATCAGCGTGGGGATCCCCACCAGCGCGACCTGGGTGTGGAACTGGCCGCGGGTCATTCTCAACACCTGGCCCGAGCGGCTGTCCGGGATCCAGACCGTCACAAGAATCAGCACCAGGCCCAGGCCAAGCCCCAGGCTCGACGCACCGGACCAACTCCATGCGCGTCCGACCCAGCGCCGATGACGCAGATCAAGCAAGTCCACCATCCACAGGATCAGCGCCGTCATCCCCACCTGATAGACCCGCCAACCGGCGGGATTCCGATCGGCATCGGGAGAACCCAGGTACGAGATCGTGCAGCGCATCGGCGAATACCGGTTCTCGGCTGGATACAGCACCCAAGCCGCCACCATCCCGAGGAGCCCCAGACAAAGCAGGACCGCGCGCCGGTATCGCCCGTCGGACCCTCGTTCCCAAAACTTTTGCATCGCATCGCCGATTCCCCACTGGATCGCAAAAACCATGGGTGCTCAATCCGCCAGAATCGGACGGCTTCCGCCCCGAACCGCGCCCGAGATCGCCTCCTGTGAGTCGATATCCGGCTTGATTCCCCGGGCTGGTGGCGGAACAACCATAGAACTCCATGAAGGTCCCCCGACACCCTCTCATGCACCGCCGCGGTCGCCATGGCTTCACCCTGATCGAGCTGCTGGTGGTCATCGCGATCATCGCCATCCTGGCGAGCATGCTGTTGCCGGCGTTGGCCCGGGCGAAGGAGCAGGGAAAGCGCGCCCGCTGCCTCAACAACCTGAGGCAGATCGGCATCGGCATGACGCTCTACGCGAACGACAACAAGGACGTGCTGCTCAAAGCGCGCTTCGACGGAGGAAACTGGGTCCAGATCTCCATCAATGAACCCGAGGCAGGATCCGCCCGCCAATTGGGACTGCCCGTCGACACCAACTCCACCGTGGCCAAGATGTGGACCTGTCCAAACCGCCCCGACTTCCCCACCCATGAGCCGGAGTACAAGCAATTCAATATCGGCTACCAGTATTACGGAGGCATCGACAAGTGGAGCAATCCGGCGGGAACCTTCGATTCGAGGAGCCCGGTGAAGACGGCAACCTCCGAACCGGGATGGGTCTTGGCGGCCGACGCCGTGATGAAGGTGGACGGCAAGTGGGGTGGTGGCCGTGATTCGGCATTCAAAGGTATGCCGCCCCATCAAGGGCCCGGCAAGAAACCCATTGGCAGCAACCACCTGACGATCGATGGCGCTGCCCGCTGGGTACAGGCCCAGAAACTGTTGTTTCTGCATAGTTGGAACACCGGCGGATCCCGTGATTCATACCTGTTCCAAGACGATATCGGACCCGAGTTGCAGGCCAAGATCGCCCAGATCCGACTCAAGCTTTGAGCCGGAGGGGGCCATCCGCAACGGCCAGCCATCCCCATCGAACCCGCGGCGCTGCCGTTTTCCAGCGTTCCCTTCCGAACGGGACGAGGGAATCCTCAGCGCATGTCGATCCGGCGTTTTCTGAAATCCAGTGCCCTCCTGATGATCGGGTTGGGGTGCCACTGGGGCACCCTCTGGAGCGGTGAACTGCAAGTACCCGCCTTCACGGCCTACACCCTGCCCGACACCGACTCACCCCGCATCTCCGAGCGAGGCGGAGTCCGCGGATGGACCGACCCCGCGAACTCGGTGCACTGGTACGGACGGTTGAACCAACCCGGCACTATTCAGGCTCGGCTGCAAGTTCGGTTGCCCGAGGGGGCGGAATCCAAGCTGCGCCTCACCGTGGCCGGGGGATTCCGCGAGGTGACGGTGCGAGGTTCCTCGGGCAAAGAACCGATAACCGCCGACTTCGGGACCTTTTCGATCGAACGCCCCGGGTACCAGGACTTCCGCCTCGAATCGCTCAATCCCAAGGGCCGGGATGCCGGTCAACTCGAGGCACTGATCCTCGACGGCCCCGCCCTCGACGGGGCCCACTTCAACCTCAAGGAACGCCGCAATGCCGCCTCGGTCCATCTGAGCTACAAGGCGCCGACCAACGCCATCTCGGCCTTCTACTGCGAGGTGACCGCGGTCGAGGAACCGGTGACCACCTTCTACATGGCCTGCGGGTGGCATCGGGGCTATTTCGGCATGCAGATCAACAGCCCCACCGAGCGACGGATCATCTTCTCGGTCTGGGACAGCGGCAACGAAGCCGTAGACCGCAACAAGGTCTCCGACGAGAAGCGAGTCCAACTGATCGGCAAGGGCGACGGGGTGTATTCCGGGGATTTCGGCAACGAAGGCACCGGCGGACACAGCCATCTGAAGTACCCGTGGAAGACGGGCGAGACCCAGCGGTTTCTGGTGACCGCCCAGCCCACCAACCAGACCTTCACGATCTATTCCGGGTACTACTTCCACCCCGACACTCACCGGTGGATGCTGATCTCGTCGTGGAAGGCCCCGCGTGAAGGCGGATGGCTGCGCAGCCCGCACAGTTTCAGCGAGAACTTCTGGGGTAGCACTGGTCACCTGCCCCGCAAAGCCCTCTACGGTCGCCAATGGATCCGCACTCCCGGAGGCGACTGGCTGGAGATCACCGAGGCGAGCTTCAGCCACGATCCCACGGGCAAGAGCGACCGACTCGACCGATTCATGGGCGTGGAAAAAGGGCAGTTCTTCCTGAGCCATGGCGGCTTCCTGGAAGGCTCGATGCCCTTCGGCCAACGCTTCACCCGTCCGGCCACGGGTCAGCCTCCGAAAGAGCTCGTCGACTTCCTCCACTGAACCGCCGCGCACGGCTGATCCTACGGAATCGTTCCGACTGAGCCGGATTGCCAGAGACGCTCCTGTCCACCACTGTGTCGGTCCAACGATCATGAGTTCCCAAGGCATCGCCCGCGTCATCGGCGTCGGACTCCTCCTCTTCAGCGGCCTCATAATGGCCACCTCGGGAACCTTCGTGGTGAAGCCCGGGTACCGGGGAATCGAGGTCACGATGGGCCGGGTTTCTCCGGCCTTCAAACCGGAGGGATTCGGGCTGAAGGCACCCTTCGTCACCGAAATCATCCCCATCTCGGTGCGCCAACAAACCGCCGAGGAGTTGGCCGAGTGCTACTCCTCCGACCTCCAGCAAATCCGGGTGGATCTGCGACTGCTGTACCGGGTCCCCGAGACTTCGGTGGTCAAACTCTTCCAGGATTACGATGGAAACCCCTTTGAAAGCCTGGTGGCTCCCCGCGTGCAAGAGGCGCTGAAAGAAGTGGCCGCCCTGCAAAGCGCCGAGCTGATCGTCAAGAATCGCGAGCAAATCAAGACCCGCTCTCTGGAGATCGCCCGCCGCAAGATCGGCTCGTTGGTCGTTCTGGAGGACATCGTCATCCAGAACATCGCCCTGACCCGCGAACTCGAACATGCCATCGAGGCCAAGATGGTCCAGGAGCAGGAGGCCTCGAAGTCGAAGTACCTCCAACAGCGGATCCAGATCGAGGCCGACACCGCCGTGATCCGCGCCAAGGGCGAGGCCGAATCCATTCTCATCCGGGGTGACGCCCTCAAGAAGAACCCAGCCTTCGTGGACCTCCAGATCGTGGATCGATGGGATGGCATCGCTCCCTTGGTCATCGGTGGCAAGGATCAGATCCTGTTGAACCTCCAGGACCTCGAGCGCCTCAAGGGCCCAAAGACGGAACCCACCGGAACGCGCCCGGCCACTCCGGCCCCGGCCCCCTCCTCCAACCCCCGGTCCATCAAGCGCTGACGCCATGAATCCTCAAACCGCCTCCCGTTGGATCTCGGCCGCCCTCGCGTTCTTCGTGGCCCTGCTCCTGGTCAATTCGGCCTCCTACGTCATCGAACCCGGCACCCGCGGACTGAAGGTGACCCTCGGCAAGACCGAAGAGGGTTTCCTGCCCGAGGGCTTCGGGTTCAAGACCCCGTTCATCACGAGCATCGTGCGGGTGAATGTCCGCCAGCGCACCCGGTCGGTCACGGCCGACTGTTTCTCCTCGGATCTGCAACAGGTGAAGATCGATCTCCGGGTGCTCTTCCGCATCCCCGAGGCTTCGGTCGTGCCGATCTACCGCGAATTCGCCGGAGACCCGTTCGACAGCCTGATCGCGCCCCGCGTGCAGGAAGCCATCAAGGAGGTCACCGCGCTCATGTCGGCCGAGCAGATCGTCAAGAACCGGGAGGAGATCAAGAAGAAGTCCATGAGTCTCGCCAGCCACAAGATCGGCTCGTTGTTGGTGGTCGAGGACATCGTCCTGCGCGACATCGACCTGTCCCCCGAGTTGGAAAAGGCCATCGAGGCGAAAATGGTGGCCGAGCAGCAGGCCAACCAAGCCCGGTTCACGCAAATCCAGACGCAGACCGAATCGGAGACGGCGGTGATCAGCGCCAAGGGCGAAGCCGAGGCCATCCGCGTCCGCGGCGAGGCCCTGCGACAAAGCCCGTCGTTCCTGCGCTGGAAGATCGTCGAACGCTGGAACGGGCGATCGCCGATGGTCATCCCCACCCCATCTGAACACAACGCTGCCGGGCTCTTGCTGCCCCTGAGCCCCGCAGAAGCCCCGACCCAGCCATGAGCCCGCGCAAACGCGCCGCCCTTCAGGCCCTGTTCCTGGCCGTCTTGGGTATCTTCCTGATCTGGGTCTTCCCGCGCGCCACCGCGTTCGCCGAAATGGCCGCCCGCGAACTGCGTTACCTCTGGTGGTTGGTGTTGATGATCGGCATCGGCGCCTGGCTGATCTGGGGCTACGGAAGAAGACCCAAAGAATAGTCAGGGCGGCACGTCGCCACCGCGTTCCCTGCTCCAGCCAGCCCTCCGGCTCCATCGGTGGAGTCGATGACGGCTTAGAAACATTCGATTCACGCGATGCGGACGGTCGCGCTCAAGCTGTCCCCCAAGTGAACCCGACTCTCTGCAAAACCGCCCACCGCGACACGGCACGTGTGATTGGCCCTGCAACTCCCAGCGGACCCTCCGGTGATACCCAGATCCCCCGCAGGTTTCGGGCACTCAAAGCGCTGATTGTCATGGCGGGATTGGCCGGTTCCGCCCTCGGCATTTCCTGCGCCTTCACCGGACCTCGCCCCTACCGACCCTCCGCGGCCCTGCCACCGCCTCCCCTGATCGACCTCCATGTGCACACGGCCGGCATCGGTGCCGGCGGCAGCGGGTGTTTCGTGTCCAAGGATCTCGAGACCAGTTGGAAGTTCGGCCTCTACCTCAAAGCCTTCGATGCCACCCGTGAAAGCCTCCAGAAGAACGGGGATGACTGGCTGTTGGAGAAGATCGCCGCGCAGGTGGAGGACAGCACTTCCGTCGACCAGGCCGTGGTCTTGGCCCTGGATGGGGTGGTGGATGCTCAGGGACGGCTGGACCCTGCTGCCACCGAGGTCCATGTGCCCAACGAGTTCCTGGCCCGGGAATTGGCGCGCTATCCGAACCTCCTGTTTGGAGCCTCGATCAACCCCTATCGGCATGATGCTTTGGAACGCCTGGATACCTGCGCCGCGCAGGGGGCGGTCCTCGTGAAATGGATCCCCAGCGTGATGCACATCGATCCGGCCGACGAGCGACTGATCCCCTTCTACGAACGCCTCAAGCATCACCGCCTCCCGTTGCTCACCCACACCGGTCAGGAGCGTTCATTCACCCACGCCCAGGACGACCTGTGCGATCCGGAGCGATTGCGCCTGCCCCTGCGCCTCGGGGTCACGGTCATCGCCGCCCATATCGCCTCGACCGGCACCATCGACGGCGAACGGCACACCGATCGTCTGGCCCGCATGATGGCCGAATACCCCAACCTCCACTCCGAGATCTCGTCGCTGACCCAGGCCAACAAGCCCGGCTACCTGGGGGAGGCGTTGACCCGGCCGGAGTTCGACGGCCGCCTGTGCTACGGCTCGGACTTCCCGCTGATCAACACGGCGCTCGTCTCCCCGTGGCTCTTCGCCCATCGCCTGACGCCCGCGCAGATGCACCGCATCGACCGGGTGACCCACGCCTGGGATCGGGACATCGCCCTGAAACAGGCGCTCGGTGTCCCGCCCGAGGTGTTTTCAAGGACCGCGCGATTGCTGGCCCCGCGATTGCCGGCCGCCGCGGCCTCCAAGACGCGTCGTGAACCAGCTCAACCGCCGCGCACGAGCTTGAGGAAGGCGGCTTCGTCGACGATGGCGACGCCCAGCTCACGGGCCTTGTCCAACTTGGAACCGGCGCTCTCGCCGGCCAGCAGGTAATCGGTGTTTCGGCTGACCGACGAGGCGACCTTGCCCCCGGCCTGCCGGATCATCTCCGAAGCCTCGTCGCGTCCGAGCGTGGGCAAGGTGCCGGTCAGCACCCAGGTCTTGCCGGCAATGGACCCCGAGGCCGAGCCTGAACTTGCGGCGGCCCGCTCGGTCTTGGGGTGGATTCCCAGTTGGCCCAAACGCTCCAGGGTCCGGCGACCGGTCTCGGACTGGAGAAAGGCCGTCAGCGCGCCCGCGGCCCCGTATTCGATCCGAGTCACGTACTCGGGCACGGCCGAGCTGCCCTTCTGACGCAATTGGGTCCATCGGGCATTGGCCTCGGCGGCCCCCAGCTCCGCCAGTCGGTCCCCCAGATCCCGGATCTCGCCCTTGAGCCGCTCGTACTCGTCGCGACGGCCGTCGCGCTCCGGCGAATCGGGGGCCGCCAGCGACGGCGAGGCCTCGGAAAGACTATCGTAGAGGCGACCCAGCCGGACGATCCCCGCCAGCGTCTCCGAACGCGCCACGTGATCGAGGTCTTCGTGCAGCCGGGCGATTTCGTAGGCCATGGTTTCGCCGACCGACGTGACGCCCAGCGCGTGGAGCCAGCGGTGCAACGGTGCGGTACGGGCCCGCTGCAGCGCCGCGACGACCTTGGCCGCATGCTTGGCTCCGAAGACCCGGGGTTCCTCGTCGGTGCCGAGATTCAGCGTCGCCAGGCGCTCCTCGGTGAGGTCGAAGAGATCGAGCGGATCCCGCACCCATCCCCGCTCCACCAGCTTCTCGGCAACGATCCCGCCGAGCGATTCGATGTCGAGGGCCTTGCGCTGGGCGAAGTATTCGACGCGCCGGGTCAATTGCGCGGGGCAACCCGCCACGTTCTGGCAACGCCAAGCCACCTCGTCCTGGTCTCCGTCCGAGACCTTTTCCTTGGCGATGGGACCCGCGCAGGCCGGGCATTTTCCACCCACGTGACGAACGAGGTCGAACACCTCGGCCCCCTCGGGTCGCAGGGTCGTCAGCACCTCGGCCACTTCGGGAATGACCATGCCCGCCTTGCGGATCACCACCGTGTCGCCGATACGGATGTCCTTCCGGCGGATCTCGTCTTCGTTGTGCAGCGTGGCCCGAGCCACCGTCGAGCCCTGAACGAACACCGGTTCGAGCTCGGCCACCGGCGTCAGCACCCCGGTGCGCCCGACCTGCACGGTGATGGCCGTGAGCCGGGTCTGGGCTGGCGTGATCCAAGGCACCGGCTTGTGGACGATCGCGTAGCCCGGAGAACGCCGTTTGTCGGGGATCCGAGCGGCGTCGTCGAAGCGGTCCACCTTGATGACCACGCCGTCGATTTCATAGGGCAACTGCCGGCGCAGGTCGTGATCTTCATCGTACGCGGCCACCACGGCCGAGCGGTACACCTCGAGCAGCTCCGTCATATGGGCGCACGCCCACCACCGCCCCTGCACGGGTAATCCCCAAGCCGCGAATTGCCGGAGCATCTGGGAATGGCTCTCGAAACGGATCCCCTCGCACACCCCGACCGCATAGAACACCGCACGGATCGGCCTCTGGGCCACCATCCGCGGGTCGAGCAGCTTGAGCGACCCCGAGGTCGCATTGCGCGGATTCGGCGCAGCCTTCTCTCCCGCCGCCACCAATGCGGTATTCATGGCACCGAAGTCCTCGAGCGTCATGTAGGCCTCGCCCCGGATCTCCACCCACTCCGGAGGCTGGTTGGTCGCCAACTGCAGCGGGATGGCCCGGATGGTGCGTAGATTGGCGGTGATGTCGTCGCCGAACCGACCATCGCCCCGAGTCACGCCCAACGTGAGTTTCCCCCGGCGGTAATGGAGACTCAGCGACACGCCATCGACCTTGGGCTCCATGATCAGCGGCACCGAGTCCCGACCCAGCGTCTTGCAGATCTGGCCGTGCCAGGCACGCAACTCACTCAGGGTATTCTCGTCCTGCAACCGTACCCGCCGCTCGCGATCCGGTTCCTCGGCTGATGAAGGGGATTCCGAGGCTTCCACCTTCTCGAGCGACAACATCGGCCGCTGATGTTCCACCCGGGTGAACCCATCCGACGGAGCACCACCGACCCGCTGGGTGGGCGATTCCGGCGTGATCAACTCCGGGTGGGCCGCCTCCAACTGCTGGAGCTCCCGGTACAGCCGGTCGTACTCCAGATCGGTGATCGTCGGAGCCGACAACACGTAGTAAGCACGGTCGTGGGCGAGGATTTCCGCCGCCAATCGGGCATGGCGGGCGCTGGCTGACTCGCGGGCAACATCGGTCACACGGCGACCTTGAAGCAGTGGCACGAGGCTTTGAAGCCCAATGCTGCCGGAACCCTTTGCGATCAACCTCTGGCGTGCGGCACCAGACGTCCTTCAGAGTGCCGTCGGCCTACTCGGCTGTTCCCTTGCGCTGCAACGGATCCCAGTAGAGCGCATTGCGGAACTGATTGGCCCCACCTTTGATCGGGTCATCCGGCGGATTGATATTGGCGCTGCGACGCGTCTCCGCATGACCGTCATTGAACACCACGTTGCCCCGGCGACCGTGCCGGTTGTCGTCAATGCCCTCGTAGGTATTGCCTCGCCCCGGAGTCATGCCCGAGCTGGGCCACCAGAGACTGCTGCTCCAGGTCAGGTCGGGCTTGGGCATGGTGTCGCCCACCACCAGGTTCTGGGACGGATTCACGATGGCCGAGCGCTTGAACCACTTGGTGGTCGAGAGCCCCGCCGCCTCATGGGAGTCGTAAGGATGCACTCCGAGGAAGAAGGCATTGTAGCCATAGCCCACGAGGTGGCTGTCGAACTTCCACGACCAACTGATGCCGGCATCCTTGCGCTGGCCCTTCAGCGCGTGACAGCGGAAGTAATTCGATTGCCCCTTGGCATACCCGACCATCGCCGTGCCCCACCAATTGGTCCGTGAAGGCAGCTCATCGGCCGTGGTCAGATTGCCATTCCGATGTCCCGGAAACACATCCCTGTTGTCATCGGTGTACAACTGCATGAAGAGCGCGATCTGCTTCAGATTGTTCATGCAGGCGATGGTTTCGCCCTTGGCCTTGGCCTTGGCCAACGCCGGCAAGAGCATGCCGGCCAAGATCGCGATGATGGCGATCACCACCAGAAGCTCGATCAACGTGAAGGCCGAATTGGATGAACCGTGGTTACGGAATTTCATGGCAGCGATGGGGAGTCGAGGAATTCCCCGATGAAACCAGTCCACCGCCCATTGTCCACGCCCAAGAACCTGACATCGACACCGAGTCCCGCGGACCCCACCCCACCGCCTCCCCCCTTGTCGTGATCCCCCAAGCCCGACCGAGACCCCGCACAGCAGCGGGATGGGGCCGGAGCAAGCACTGGAGGCGATCACTCTCTCCCCCCTCGCGCACAGCGCGAAAACCCCTCCTCCCCCGAGCCTACCTGCGCGCGCAGGCCCCATCCCGCGGACCCCACCCCGCCGCCCGTTGCACTGGATCACGACTCGATCCTTTTCTCTGCTCAAACCGACATTACACTCAGCCCGCCCGCATGAACCCCTACGCTTCGATCGTCCGCGACTACGCCCGCTGCTTCCGCGAAGGCCGCTCCTTCCCCATGGGCGGATTCTCCCCGACCACCGTGGCCACACCGCGTCCCGGAGCCCCCAAGGCCCTGATCTTCTCCCCGCACCCCGACGACGAATGCATCATCGGCGGCCTCGCCCTGCGACTGCTCCGCGAATGCGGTTGGAACATCCTCAACGTCGCCGTCACCCAGGGCAGCAACCGCGCCCGCCAGTCCGAACGCTGGACCGAACTCCAGGCCGCCTGCGCCTACATGGGCTTCGGCCTGATCCAGACCAGCCCCAACGGCCTCGAGAAGATCACCCCCAAATGCCGGGCCGAAGAGCCTGCCGTCTGGGCGCCCATGGTCGAGCGCATCGCCGCCATCCTGCGTGACGAACGCCCGCAAGCCATTTTCGTCCCCCACGCCGCCGACTGGAACGGCACCCACATCGGCACCCACCACCTCGTGAGGGACGCTCTGGCCACCCTCGGCCCCGACTTCCAGACCGTCCTCATCGAAACCGAGTACTGGGGCCAGATGGTCCGCCCCAACCTCATGGTCGAAATCAGCGAAAACGACCTCACCGACCTCGTCACCGGCATCTCCTTCCACGCCGGCGAAGTGAAGCGCAACCCCTTCCACCTGCTCCTGCCCGCCTGGATGCAAGACAACGTCCGCCGCGGCAGCGAACTCGTCGGAGGCCAGGGCGGTGCGGCCCCCGACTTCGGATTCGCCACCCTCTACCGCCGATGCCTGTGGAAGAACGGATCGGTCGTCGAGATCCAGCAAGGCGGCCTCAACCTGGGCCTGAACGACCGCCCGGATTCCCTCTTCACAGTGTGACACCTCCCCCCTCCGTCCTCGGATTGAAACCGCTCACCGAGGCCAAGTATCAGGCCTTGCGCCAGCTGCTCGCAGGCTATGGCAGTTGCGTCGTCGCCTACTCGGGCGGCGTCGATTCGGTTTTCCTCGCCAAGGTGTCCCACGACGTCCTCGGCGATCGGTCTCTGTCCGCCATCGCCGACTCCCCCAGCCTGCCGCGCCGCGAACTGCAAGAAGCCCTGGATATCGCACAGCGGTTCGGAATCCCCGTTCGTGTCCTCCAGACCCAGGAGTTCAACGATCCCCGATACCTCTCGAACCCGGAGAATCGGTGCTACTTCTGCAAACACGCCCTCTTCCGTGAACTCGAGCCCATGGCCCGCACATTGGGCTACCAGGTGCTGGCCTACGGCGAGAACGCCAGCGATGTCGGCGATCACCGGCCCGGAGCCCAGGCGGCCGGCGAGTTCCAAGTGCGTGCTCCCCTCAAGGAACTCGGTCTCACCAAGGCCGAGATCCGGGAACTCAGCGCCCACCTCGGATTGCCGACGGCCGACAAACCCCAGATGGCCTGTCTGAGCTCACGCATCCCCACCGGAGAGGCCGTGACCCCCGAAAAACTCGGGATGGTGGAAGCGGCCGAAGCCTTCCTGCGCGATCAGGGATTCCACGACCTCCGCGTCCGTCATCATGAACTGGGCGGATCCCTCAAGGGACATCTGGCCCGCATCGAAGTCGGAGGCCCCGAGTTTGAACGCTGGCAGGATTCCCGACTGCGCGAAGCGGCGGTCACACGGCTCAAGGGTCTGGGATACAGCCTCGTCACGGTCGATCTCAACGCTTACCGGCGCGGGCCCGCACCCATCGCCCTGAAACCGGCCTGAGCGCCGATCCACCCGCAGCCTACCGCGAACCCACCGCAAACCGCGAACCCACCGCGAGGGGCACCCCGGAGAGGGGCCATGGACACGGCGTTTGGAGTTCGCCGATTCCGAGCCATCTTGCGTCCATCATGTCCGAATCGGCGAATCCTCCGGTGCTGCTCCGAGCGACCGACGTTCACCATGCCTATCGTGAGCGGGCTGTCCTGGCCGGGGTTTCCCTTCGGATCCACGGGGGCGAACGGGTGGCGCTGACCGGCCCGTCGGGCTCGGGCAAGACCACCTTGCTCAACCTGCTCGGGGGCGTCGACCGACCCAAATCCGGCCGCATCGAATTCGATGGACTCTGCCTCAATGAACTCGATGGCAATGGATTGGCCGCGCTGCGTCGACGCCACTTCGGCACGGTCTTCCAGTTCTTCCACCTGCTGCCCACACTGACCGCGGCCGAGAACGTCGAATTGCCTCTCCAATTGCTGGGCATCCCGGCCCCGGAACGCCGCGCCCGCGTGGCGGCGCTGCTGGATCGGGTGGGCGTGGCTCATCGGGCCGACGCGCCTCCGGGTGAACTCTCCGGGGGCGAGATGCAGCGCATCGCCATCGCGCGGGCACTCATCCACCGACCCCGACTGCTCTTGGCCGATGAACCCACGGGCAACCTCGATTCCCGCAACGGGCAACGGATCCTCGAACTGCTGCGTCACCTGAGCGACGAGACCGGAACGGCGCTGGTGCTGGTGACCCACAGCCCCGAGGCCGCGGCCATCTGCCACCGGGAGATCCGCCTCCGGGACGGCGTGATCGAGACCGAATCGTCGGCCTCCACCGAGCGCCTATGACCGAGGCGACTCCCCAGCTGATCCAACGCCTGCTCTGGTCCAGAGTGAGTTGGCGACATGCCCGAGGCGCCCCTTGGACGACCGCCCTCCTCGTGCTGACCCTGGCCCTCGGGGTGGCCGTCTATCTGTCCATCCGGTTGGCCAATCGCGCCGCCATCGCCAGCTTCCAGAACTTCACCGATGTGGTCACGGCCGAGAGCGACGGGATCCTTCTCGCACCGGCGGGCAGCCTGCCCGAGTCGCTGCTCCTGGAGCTGCGCGAACGGTTTGCCGACACCGCCGTCCACTGGGTGCCCGTGATCGAGAGCACCGCCGTGGAGCCCGGCGATGGCTCGCAAGGCATGATCGGCAGCCGGACCACCTACACGCTGCTCGGGGTCGATTGGGTGGCGCTGCCCAACCTCGCGCGGGCCCGGCACCCGGAGGCCCTGCCCCCCACCGGGACTTGGACTGGCGGCCCGACCCCAGCGGTGTCGAACCAGGCCGTGTCGAACCCGTCGACCCACGACGCCGAACTCGGTCTACGGCTCGAGGATCCCCGCAGGGTGTTCGTGCCGGCCTCGGTCGCGGCACGCCTCAAATCGCCCACGCTGCGTCTGGTGATCCAGGAGCAGCTCGTGGAACTCACCATCGCCGGAGTGATTCCGGAGGCCCCCTCGCAGCCCAAGGCGCCCGACAACCTCCTCCTGTTCGACCTGCCCGCGTTGCAGGCGCTCACCGGACGCACCGGACAGCTCGATCGGATCGAGTTCGTGCTGCCCGAGGGGCCCGACAGATCGGCGCGGGCCGCAGCCCTACGCCAGGATCTCGGCGCCTGGATGAACGATCGGTTCCTCCTGAGCAGCTCGTCCGATCGCCGCGACAACGCCGCCACCATGACCCGAGCCTTCCGCTTGAACCTCACGATCCTGTCGCTGCTCGCGCTGCTGGTGGGACTGATGTTGGTGTTCCAGGCTCTGGATGGCGCCGTCGTGCGCCGTCGCGAAGAGATCGCCATCCTGCGCTCACTGGGCGTCGAGCCGGAACGGATCCGTCGGGCCTGGCTTCTGGAGGCCGCGGCGCTCGGGCTCGCCGGTGGGCTTCTGGGCCTGCTGCTGGGGTGGTTGGGAGCCCAGGGGGCCGTGCGGGGTGTGGGCCAGACGGTGAACTCCCTCTACTATGCGACGGCGGTGCGTTCGGCCTCGCTCGACCCGGTCGAATCGGCGTCGGCCCTTGCACTGGCCATCGTGGCCAGCCTTCTGGCCGGCGGTTGGCCCGCACGGCAGGCCGCCAACACGCCCCCGGCCCAGTTGATCGGTCGCGGTCGTGCCCAGGCCGGGGCCCCGGCGCCCCGATGGGTGCTGCCGGCGTCGGTGACCCTCCTCGTCCTTGGTGGCGCCTTGGCGACCCTGCCGGCCTTGAGACTGCCCGGGGGCTCCCGCATCTCTCTCGCGGCCTACGGTTCGGCCTTGAGCTGGTTGCTCGGGGCCGGGCTTCTGGCCGGTCTGCTCCCGCCGCTGCTGATCCGCCGCTGCGCCTCGTGGGGTGGGTTCTCGGCACCGGCGCGTCTGGGATTGAGCCACCTGCGCCAACCCACGGGGCGTCACCGGCTCGCCATCGCCGGTCTGGTGTGCGCGGTGGCGATGACCGCGGGCATGGCCATTCTCGTCGGGAGTTTCGACACCACGCTGCGGGGCTGGATCGAGCGCACCTTCATGGCCGACCTCTACGTCTCCAGCGAAGGAGCCCAGAGCGCCTCGACCCAGAACCGCATCCGGCCGGAGACCTGGAAGGCGTTGGTGACGGAACCCGAGGTGCTGGCCGCGAACGTCGTCCAGGCCCTCGAATTGCAACTACCCGGGGGATCCACGCTGCTCTTCGGGGGCCATCCGGCCTTCATGAGAGACCAGGCCCGGATCGCCTGGCGCGAAGCACCCACCGATGACGCCATCTGGGATGCGCGCCGGAATCACGGCCTCGCCCTGGCCAGCGAGAGCTTCTCCCATCGATTCCGCCTGCACCGCGGTGACACCCTCACCCTGCCCACGCCCGCCGGTCCCCGCCCCATCACGCTCGTGGGGATCTTTTCCGATTACGGCAATGAGCGGGGTTCGCTGGTGATCCAACGCGAACACTTCGCCGAATGGTTCGGGGACGAGTTGGCCACGAGCCTGATCGTCAAACTCCACGACTCCGATCAGGCCGAGGCGATCCGGGCCCGATGGAAGGCGGCCCATCCGGGACTGGCCGTTTACACCCAACCGCATCTCCGTGGGGAGGCCCTGCGCATCTTCCGCCAAACCTTCGCCATCACCGATGCCCTCGAACTCATCGGCATCGCCGTTTCGGTGCTGGGACTCGGCTTCACCCTGGCCAGCCTGCTGTGGGAACGGCGCAACGACCTCACCACCCTCCGCGCCCTCGGATTCCGGCATTCCGAAATCGCCTGGGCCACCACGTTGGAGAGTGTGTTGACGGCCCTCGTCGGCATCGGGGTCGGACTCGTGGCCAGCCTCGCCCTGGGCTGGTTGCTCATCCACCGGGTGAACGTGCAGACCTTCGGTTGGACTCTCGAGACCGACCCACCCTGGGGTTGGATGGCCGGGTTGTCCCTGGCCGTGGTGACCATGGCCGCCCTGACCGGTTGGAGCATCGGACGCTGGGGCGCCGCCCTGCCCGCTGAACGCGAAGAATAACCCCATGAGCCTTTTCCTTCTTTCCTGGTGCTTGAGCCGCGGGTCGCAACGCGGTCGCCGCGGCTCTGCCTTGTTGTGGGTTTGTGGCATCCTGAGTGGGCTCGCCTTCCCCGCGAAGGGCACCGGAGCCACTGACGCCCCCCCGCTTGCGGTTCGCCGGTTCGCGCTCCCACAACCCGGCCGGGTCTTCACCTTCCCGGCCGACCACGGCAGCCATCCGGAGTTCAAGATCGAATGGTGGTACATCACCGGCCATCTGGTCTCGGCCGAGGGACAACGCCACGGTTTCCAGGCCACCTTTTTCCGACGGGCCGGAGTCACACAGCCCGGAAACCCGGCCGCCGGTCTGGAGCGACCCTCGTCGCTCTTCGGGACCGATGAATTCTTTCTGGCCCACATGGCGTGGCTGGATGTGGGAACCGGCACCTTCCGCCATGAAGAACGCCTCAACCGCCACGGATGGGACGCCCGGGCCGACACCCGCAAACTCGAGGTGCGCAATGGCAACTGGTCCCTCAAAGACCTGGGTCCGGATGCCGAGGGCAAGACCACCCTGGAACTGCGGGGCGGCATCCAGGCCGACCTGCGATGGCGCATGACCCTCAAGGCTCAGAAACCGTTGGTGGTGTTCGGCACCAATGGCGTCTCCCGCAAGGCCCAGGAGCCCTCGGCGGCCAGTCATTATCTGACCTTCTCGCGGCTGTCGGTCACCGGCGACCTGCAGCGGGGTTCCAAGTCCGAGCGGGTCGAGGGCGAGGCGTGGATGGATCACGAACTGAGCAGCAGTCAACTCGGCCAGGGACAAGTGGGCTGGGACTGGGCCTGCATCCAGTTCTTCGACGGCCGGGAACTCATGGCCTATCGCATGCGTCGTGACGACGGCACGACCGACGCCTTTTCGACCCTCGCCTGGATCGGCAAGGACGGCCGCGTCACGCAGTGGGGTCCCGATCGATTCCGCTGGACGGGCGAAGGCCAATGGAAGAGCCCGCGATCCGGAGGAGCCTACCCGGCCACCGTGCTGCTCAGTGTCCCGGAACCGGACGGCAGTCCCGGGCCGACGCTGCGCCTCGAACCGCTGTGCGCCGATCAGGAGCTCTCCGGAGGCCTTGGTGGCGTGCCCTACTGGGAAGGCGCCTGCCTTGTCCGCGACGCCCAAGGCAACGAAATCGGGCGCGCCTTCGTGGAAATGACCGGCTACGCGGGCAACCTTCGCCGAGCGTTGTGACCCGGTACTCGGAGGCTCCGCGACAACCCGCCGTGACATCCCAAGCCAGGTCGAACTAGGGTTCCCTCCCATGCGCTGCATCGTGACGGCAGGCCCAACCGTGGAACCTCTGGATGCGGTGCGCCGATTGACCAACCACTCCACCGGCACCCTGGGGACCGATCTGGCCAATCACCTGGCCTGCGGTGGTCATGAGGTCCTCCTGCTGCGCAGTCGCACCGCCACGGCCGCACCGCCGCTCCATGCCGTCACCACCGAGGCGTTTGGCACCTCGCGGGAACTGCTCGAACGCTTCCGAGCCCTGGCGACCCACGAGCCGGTGGCCATTTTTCATGCCGCGGCGGTCGGTGATTTCGAGATCGGTGCGGTGTTTCGCCGCGATGACGATGGACGGTTGACTCCCGTGCACTCGGGCAAATTTTCGACCCGCGACGGCAGCCTTCTGGCCGAGTTGCGACCCACGCCCAAGATCCTGGCGCAACTGCGCGACCTGTACCCGAAGGCCTGGATCACCGGCTGGAAATACGAGGTCGATGGATCGCGCGATGAGGTTCTGGCCCGGGCCCGGGCCCAATTGGAAGACGGCCATTCCGACGCCGTGGTCGCCAATGGTCCGGCCCACGGCCCTGGGTTCACCTGGTTGACCCGCACCTCGGAGCGCCCCGTGCCCGATGTCCGCGCATTGAATCGAATTCTCGAACAAGCGCTCCCCGTTCGAACGCAGTGACCCGCACTGAACGGTTCCACGCGACGAAAACTCCCGATCACGCCTGCCCGGCCACCCCACCGGCCGACGGGTCGCCGTTCCAGGCCCGCTCCGACACCCACTTCAGGGCTCCATCGAGGTCGGTGAACTCGCCGTCCAATTGCGCGGAATAAGCCGCCTTCAGCAGGGCTCCCAACCGCGGGCCACCGGTCCACCCCTGGGACAACAAGTGCCGCCCCTGCAACAGCGCCACCGGCGCCGAGGCCTGCACCTGGAAATCGGCCGCCGCCTGCAACAGCTTGCGCACCGACGACGGCACCCCCGGAGGCCGCGGCGGACGTCCCGACGCATCGGCGGTCATCACCGCACACAACTCCTCGATCGACGATGGCCCGAGGCGGACCGCCAAGCGTCGGACCATGCGGGCTGAGGGATCCTCGGAATGCACCATGTGGTTGACCACGAGCGGCACGACCCGTTCCACCAGCGACTCCTGGAAACCGATCTGCCGCAGCAGCCGCGCCGCCAACGGGCCACCGGCCACCTCGTGTCCCGGAGACACGATCCGATCCCGACCGCCCTTGAACTCGGTGCGGGTGCAGGTCGCTTTGCCGACATCGTGCAACAGCACCGCCATCATCAGGACGAGCCGTCCGGTGGAGTCGGTGGTGTCCCACCGGGTGCCGGCCGTCAGCGCATCGACCGCATGGAGCGTGTGCGTCCAGACATCGCCCTCGGGGTGCCACTCGGGATCTTGCGGAACACCCACCGTGGCCGCGAGCTCCGGCAGGTGCTCGAGCCAACCCGTGTCCTTCAGGAAGGCCAGCCCCAGCGACGGTTGCACCGACCGGGTCGCCCATTTGAGCCACTCTTCGCGCACCCGTTCCACCGCCAACTCGGCGTAGCTCGAGCGGATGGAGCGACACAGGTCCAGGGTCTCCGGAGCGGCCCTCAATCGGAACCGGCCCGCGAACTGCATCCCGCGCAAGACCCTCAGCGGATCCTCGGGAAACGCGTCGCTGGTGTGTCGGAGGATGCCCGCCCGGAGATCCGAGCGTCCCCCGTGCGGATCGATGACCTCACCGCTCCGGGGATCCCACAGCATCGAGTTGACGGTGAAATCGCGCCGGGCAGAGGCCTCCACCGGACTCAACTCGGGATCGAACTCGATCTCGAAGCCCTTGTGACCCGGACCGCGTTTGGAATCACGGCGCGGCACCGAGAAATCCCACACGGCCCCGCTGGGGTGGCTCAGCTTGACCACCCCGAAGGATTTGCCCACCCAATCGGCCCGGCCGTACTGCGACAGGAGGGCCACCAGATCCGGATACTCGACCCCGTAGACCTCGATGTCGAAGTCGTGGACGGGCACCCCCAGCAACCAGTCCCGGACGCAGCCCCCCACCAGGTAGGCGCGCTCCAACCCCGGGGTGGTCCGAAGCAGGCTCAGGAGCGGTGGCGGCAGGATCTCGACCATGGGAGGAATTCAACGACCGGCACGGGGTCTCATCGGCATTCCGGCAACCCATGACGCCCCCGCAGACCCGCCCAGGGTTCATGGTCCCACTCATTGACCGTGCCGGGCTCCTCGGCCTCGGTCGGCGACAGGATGGCCAGGAAGATCACGGGCTCGCGGAACGGGTTGTAGGTGCCATGGATCTGGTTCTTGGGAATCAGCACCATCTCTCCGGCTTTGAGGATCCGGTACTCCTGTCCACACCACTGCTCCGCCTGACCGGAAAGGATGTAGATGATCTCCTCGCGGGTGGGATGGCGGTGGAAGCCATGGCAACGGCCGGCATCGAGCGTGGCCCTCACGAGCAGCAGCGATTCGCACGGCACGATGTCGGGCCGCGACAACCAGGTGTTGAGCGTATACGGAGTGAGATCGGAGACACTTTCACTCGCCGTCACGAAACGCCGCTCCGACACCTCCGGGGAACCATTCATTCCGGCAATTGCGCCCGAGCGAGACCCTGACGCAAGCCTTTCCGCCCCGGGGCCGGGCCCTGAGCCGGCCCGGATCAACCGGCCTGACCCACCTGCCGGCGGATCGAACCGCAGATCGCCGCGGTCCATCGCTCCATCACGGCCATGTCGGGACCCTCGATGAGCAGGCGGGCCTTGGGCTCGGTGCCGGAATAACGCAGGAGCACCCGCCCTCCCTTCGGTTGCACCTCGGCTTCGGCCTGCTTCACCAGATCGAGGATCTCATCGAGTTCCTCGAAGGGCGTCTTGGCGCGCACTGCGACATTGGTGACCAACTGCGGATACCGGGTCCAGCACCGTGCCAGCTTGGAGAGCGGCTCTCCCCGGGTGCGCATGGCTCCGAGGATCTGGAGGGCTGCGACCAAACCGTCGCCCGTGCTGCTGTGATCGCGGAAGATCAGGTGACCGCTCTGCTCCCCTCCGAAGTTGTACCCGTGGGTCAGCATGCAATCGATGACGTTCTTGTCGCCCACCGCGGTCCGGACCACCTCGCCTCCGGCCGCGCGGATGGCCGCGTCGAGACCGGCGTTGCTCATGACCGTGGCCACCAGCGTGTTCTTGGACAACCGCCCCTCGGCCAGCATCTGCAGGGCGCTGATGGCCATGATGTCGTCGCCATCGACCAGCTGGCCGGCCTCGTCGCACAGGATCACCCGATCGGCGTCCCCGTCGTGGGCGATGCCCAGATCGGCCCGGTATTCGCGGACCTTGGCGCACAGCATCTGGGGATACATCGACCCGCACTCGCGGTTGATGTTGGTGCCATTGGGCTGGGTGCCGAAGGCGATGACCTCGGCGCCGAGTTCCTGGAGGACCATCGGCGTGGTCTTGTAGGAGGCTCCATGGCCGCAATCGACGACGATGCGCATGCCCTCGAGCGTCAGGGTCTTGGGGAACGACGACTTGGCCTGCTCGACGTAGCGACCCACGGCGTCGTCGACGCGCACCGCCTTGCCGATCTCGCCGGCCGTGGGCCGGAAGGCCTCGATGCTGCCGCTGAAGACCAGTTCCTCGATCTGGTTCTCGGTGTCGTCGTCCAGCTTGTACCCGTCGGGCCCGAAGAACTTGATGCCGTTGTCGTCGTAGGGATTGTGTGAGGCGGTGATGACGATGCCCGCATCGGCCCGCATGGAGCGCGTCACATAGGCCACGCCGGGAGTCGGCAACGGGCCGATGAACACCACGTCCACACCCATCGAAAGCACGCCCGCGCTGAGCGCGTTCTCCAGCATGTAGCCCGAGAGGCGGGTGTCCTTGCCGATGACGATCCGATGCCGCACGCGATTCCGGGCCTGACCATTGCGGTTCTTGAACACGTGCGCCGCGGCGCGACCGAGTTTCAAGGCGGTCTCGGCGGTCACCGGTTCGATGTTGGCTCGACCGCGGACGCCGTCGGTCCCGAAGATCCGTTTCTTGTAAGACATATCAGCAGGCCAAACCCTGCCAAATCACCCGCAGGTGGGGCAATCGGCAATACGGAAAGGGCGACAGGCAAAGGGCCATCACGGGATCCCCCGTTCCATCGGCCCCGCCCCGACGAGGAAGACCGCACCCCCCCTTCGATGCATTGCCGCCCCGCGGAGTTGTCCCTACTGTGCCGTCCTTCGTGTCCCATTCCACCGGTCCATCTCAACTGCTCAACCTGCTCAAGCAGGTGTTCGGATACACCGGGTTCCGCCCTCATCAAGAGGAGATCATCCGGGATGCGCTGGCCGGCCGCGATGTCTTCGCCCTGCTGCCCACCGGAGGCGGCAAGTCGCTGTGCTTCCAATTGCCGGCACTGGCCCATCCGGGTCTCACGGTGGTCATCTCGCCCCTGATCGCCCTCATGAAGGATCAGGTCGATCAACTGCAGGCCAACGGCGTGGCGGCCACCTTCCTCAATTCGTCGCTCTCCGAGAAGGAACGCAAGAACCGCTGGCGGGGGCTGCATCAGGGCGAGTTCAAGCTGCTGTACCTGTCGCCCGAGCGATTGATGATCGGCGAAGGGTCGCTCTTCGACGCCCTGCGCCAGTGGAATGTGCAGCAGGTCGCCGTCGACGAGGCGCATTGCATCAGCGAATGGGGGCATGATTTCCGGCCTGAATACCGGCAACTGGCCCTGCTCCGGGAGCAGTTCACCGACCTGCCCTTCATGGCGCTCACCGCCACGGCCACCACCCGGGTGCGCGACGACATCATCCGCCAACTCCGGCTGAGGGATCCGTCCATCCATGTGGCCAGTTTCAATCGGCCGAACCTGACCTACCGGGTGATTCCCAAATCCCAGGCCTACCGGCAGGTGCTCGACTTCGTGCGGGCCCGCCCGAAGGAAAGCGGCATCGTCTACTGCTTCTCGAGAGCCTCGGCCGAATCGGTGGCCTCGAAACTGGCTCAGGATGGCGTCAAATCCCTGGCCTATCACGCCGGTCTGTCGGCCAAGGAGCGCTCCGCCAATCAGGACGCCTTCCTGCGGGACGAGGTGCGGGTGGTGTGCGCGACGATCGCCTTCGGCATGGGCATCAACAAACCGAATGTCCGTTTCGTGATCCACCACGATCTCCCGAAGAACATCGAGGGCTACTATCAGGAGACGGGCCGGGCCGGTCGCGATGGGCTTCCCGGGGAGTGCCTCCTGCTCTACAGCCCCGGCGACGTGGCCAAACAAACGGCCTTCATCGCCGAGAAGACCGACCTCGAAGAACAGCGGATCGCCCGCGAGCAGCTCCAGCAGATCAGCCACTATGCCGACAGCTCCGACTGTCGCCGGGCGACCCTGCTCGACTACTTCGGCGAGCGGTACCCCCAACCCAACTGCGGCACCTGCGACAATTGCCTCAGCCCGAGGTCCACCTGGGACGGCACGGTGGCCGCACAGAAGTTCCTGAGTTGCGTCTTCCGCATCCGCCAGAAGAGCGGCTTCGGAACCGGCTTCAACCACGTGATCGCGGTGCTCACGGGCAGCGAATCCGAAAAGGTGGTCCAGTGGGGGCACGACCAGCTCAGCACCTACGGCATCGGTTCGGATCTGAGCCGCAATGAATGGGCCTCCATCGGGCGTGAACTCGTGCGCCTGGGGTACCTGAGACAGACCTCCGAACAGTTCAGCGTGCTCGAGATCACTCCGGATGGCATGGCCGCCCTCAAGGATCGTCGCACCATCACCCTCACCAAGCCGATGGAGCGCCCCCGCCCCAAGGCCGAACGGGTGGGGGACATCGACTGCGACGAACTCCTCTTCGAGAAGCTGCGGATGCTCCGCAAGACGCTGGCCGACCAGATGGGGGTGCCGCCGTACATCGTATTCGGCGACAACTCCCTCCGCCTGATGGCCCGCGAACTCCCCACCACCGACGACGAGTTCCTCACCATCTCCGGGGTCGGTGAACGCAAACTCCGGGATTACGGCGCCGACTTCCTCACCGAGATCCGCGAGCACCTGAAGAACAACCCACGGGGTTGAGGCTCCAAGCCGCGGCCATCACATCTTCTCGGTGACCTCGATGCCCAGGGTCTCGAGCCCCAGGCGGAGCACCTGGGCGCTGAGGCGGCACAGGGCCAAACGGGTCGATCGGGCCGGCTCTTCGGCCTTCAGCACCGGACAAGCCTCATAGAAGCTGCTGTAGAGGCCCGCCAACTCGTGCAGGTAGTTGCAGAGGTAGTTGGGCCGGCATTCCTCGGCGGCGGCCTGCAGCGTGAACCCGAGGTTCATCAGGTGCTTGGCCAGGGCCACTTCGGACGGCTCGACCAGGCTCAGCGGTCGGGCCGCCACGGGGGCGCCCGAGTCGCGGACCACCTTGGCCGCACGGGTGTACTGATACTGCACGTAGGGGGCGGTGTTGCCCTGGAGCGCGAGCATCTTGTCCCATGAAAAGACGTAGTCGCTCTGCCGATTCGGCAGCAGGTCCTGCCACTTCACCGCTCCGATGCCCACGATCCGCGCGATCTCGCGCCGCTCGGCCTCGTCGAGGTCGGGCCGCTTCTCGGTGACCACCCGCAGGGCCCGTTCTTCGGCCTCGTCCAGCAGATCGGCCAAGCGCACGGTGTCGCCGGAGCGGGTTTTGAAGGGCTTGCCATCCTCGCCGAGGATCTTGCCGAAGCCGATGTGGCGCAATTGTGTCTTGCGGTAGGCCTCGGGCTGCCAGCGGGCGAAGACATGGAACAGCGCGCGGAAATGCCCGGATTGCCGGTCATCCACCACGTAGAGGATCTCGTCGGGAGCCCAGGTCCGGATGCGGTGATCCACCGTCGCCAGGTCGGTGGTCATGTAGTTGAACCCGCCGTCGCTCTTGCGGATCAGGGCGGGCACATCGACCCACTCGCCATCGCGACTCACCAAAAACGGGTCTTCTTTGGGGGGCAACGAGCGGTCACTGAACACGGCGACCGCGCCATCACTGGAACGGGCGATCCCGGCCGCCAGGAGCGCATCGACCACCGGGCCGAGCTGCGGGTTGTAGAAACTCTCGCCCAGTGTGTGGTCGAACCGCGTGCCCATGCGTCCGTAGAGCGTGTCGAACTGGACCTGCGACAGGCGGATCATCTCCTTCCAGATGGCCAGATTCTCAGGGTCACCAGCCTGCAGGCGCACCAGTTCCTGACGGGCCGATTCCAGGCGGGCCGGATCGGCGTCGCACTGGGCGTTGACCGTCTTGTACAAGCGCTCCATCTCGGCGATCGGATCGCTCTCGAGAGCCGGCCGATCGAGCAACTCCTTCCAACCCACGAGCAGCTTGCCGAACTGGGTGCCCCAGTCGCCGATGTGGTTGTCGCTGATCACCCGATGTCCGAGCAGGCGCCACATCCGCTGCAGCGCGTCACCGATGCCCGTGGAACGGATGTGTCCCACGTGCATGGGCTTGGCGACATTGGGAGACGAGAAATCCAGCACCACGGTCCGCGGCGTCGCGGCCTGGGGGATCAGCACCGGCTTGCCCGAGGCGGCCTCGGTGAGCCACGACTCGAGCGCCTGACGGGTCAGGCGGAAATTGAGGAACCCGGGCCCGGCGATCTCGACCGGTTCGAAGCAGTCGGACACCTCCAGACGCGCCACCACCTCGGTGGCCAACTGGCGCGGATTCATGCGGGCGGCCTTGGCCACGAGCATCAGCGAATTGCTCTGGAAATCGCCGAAACGGGCCTCGGAGGCCGGTTTCACCTGGATGGTGGCGGGATCTGCGGCCGGAACCAGCGCCGACACCACGGCCCGCAGGCGGGATTCGATGAGAGAATGGAACATGATGCGGAAGGAACGGACGAACGGACGTACGGAAGAACGGACAGGATGGCGGCAAGCCGCCGGGATCAGCGGAGCCCCTCGGAGAAGTCGCGGATCATCTTGATCATCGCCTCGGCGTCCGACGCCTGGGTGATGGACTTGAGGAATTCATCGCGGCGCAAGACCTTGGCGATGCCCGCCAACGTGTGCAGGTGACGTTGGAACTGGCCGGCCGGCACCAGGAACAACGTCACGAGGTGGACGGGTTGATTGTCCAGGGCGTCGAAACTCACCCCGCCACGGGAACGACCGAAGGCGGCGGTCACCTCGGTGATCAGATCGGTGGACGCATGGGGGATGCCGATGCCGAATCCGATGCCGGTGCTCATCGACGTTTCCCGTTTCTTGACCACGGCCGTGATGGCCTCGCGATGCTCCGGAAGCACCTTTCCGGCGGCGACCAGACAGCCGATCAACTCGTCGATGGCCTCCCAACGGTTTTTGGCCGCGAGTTCAGGAACGATCTGCCGGGTCGTGAGAATATCGCCGAGATTCATGCGTACCTAAGAATCCCTAGCTTCTGGCCGTCGGAGCCGGGGATTCAAGTGTCATTTGCGGAGCATGGCATTTGTCGGTCCTCGGGCGAACCCCGGGGCGACCCGGTGTCGGAGCCGCTCCGCTGGGAGCGCATCCGATCAATGGAGCCCCCGCTCGGCCGCCTGCCACGCCCACCGGTACGCCTCGCCCGAATGCAGGGCGGCCCATCGCAGCGCCGTGGGCACCCCCGGCCGGCCCGCCAACCAGGCCATGCCGATGAGCAGCATCAGCGCATTGCCCAGCCAGATCAGCGATCCCGAGAACAAGAAGCCCTCGCCCACCAGGTCGGGCTGGCGGATCCGGAGGATCACCGCCGTCATGGTCACATGGAACCCGTAGGTGAGGCCGAGACCCGCCTGATACAGCGGCATCACCCACCAGGCGGCGCCCCAGCGCCAATGCACCAATGCCATCGCCACGGACCAGAGGATCGAATAGATGGGCACAAAATAGGGCGACAGGGCGATGAACGCATTGCTCTTGCTCACCCGGACCTCGCCCCCCCGACTGTTGACCTTGAACGACTGGACCCGGGCCCCGCACATCCAGGCGCTCACGGCATGGGTGAGTTCGTGTCCGAGGACGTAGAGCCACATCGGACGCGGCAACTGCAGGTAGAACACCCCCCAGACCCCCAATCCCACCAGCAGCGGCACCCAGAACGGGCCCGCCGAAGCCGAAGCCACTCCGACCTCCCAGGCGGCCCGACTCACTCCGACATTCACCGGCAGCAGGAGCAACGCGATGGCCCATCGGAGCCCGCGACGAAACCATCGAGACAACATGCCTCGGAGAGACTTCCGTGCTCCGGCCGCCTCGAACAGTCCAAAGCATCGCACTCCGGCCAAGCCCCAGCCTTGCGGTCACGGACATGCGATGCACCATCTGCAGGTGTCGCCCGTATGAAACCCAAGGCCAAGCCCCCCGCCCGCACGTTGGCCTCGAAACCGACCCCGCCCGCCCGCAAGGCCTCACGCCCGGGTGACCGGTCGGCCCCACCGGCCGACCAACCGGTCGAAACCCCCACCGACACCGCGGCCAGCGAATTCGCCGGTCGGGTGGCCGAACGCCTCGGACGGGCGCTCAAGCCGGCCGAGATCGAGCGGGTGCGGTTGATCGACAGCCTGTTCGCGCGGATCCGCAGCGGCACGGCCCTGACGCTCGGACATGTCGCCGAACTGGGCTTCCTGATCGGCGAAAGCGCCTGGCAGAAGGCCGACCTCTGGACCCAGCCACCGCATTCGTCGTGGGAGCTTTGGCAATACATCGCCGTGCTGGCCGAAGAGCGGAATCTGGCCATCCCCTCCTTCCTCAAACCGGTGACTCAACCCGACGAGGCCCGCTTGGCGGTGGCCCATCACCGGCGGGAGCGCGACGTCCATCGATGGAAAACCCTCTTGGCCAACCTGCAACTGGGCCCCTCCGAAGACGCCCGGCCCGGCGGCCAGATCGAACTGCGCCTGAGGCTCGACTCCAAAGAGGCGCTGGTCGAATGGCGCAAGGCCGGATCGGACACCTGGGCGGCCATCAAGCCGGGCAAGTTCAAGGACTTCGACGAGAAGCACGCCACCGAGCTGCTGGCCGAGGTGGCTCTGCTGTGGCAACCGCTGGCCCAGCGGGCCCGCTATGGGTATGCCATCGAACTCTTCTACCACGACCAGAACACGCGCCTGTTCCTCAACCGGGTGCTGCGCCTGCCGGCCCTGCATCCCTTCATCGTCGGAGCCGGTGGCGAACCGCTCCAACGGCCCGAGGCCCCGCTGCGCTGGACCCTCGGCGACGCCAGCGATGACGGCGCCGACTATTCCCTGAGGCTGCTCACCGGCGAAGGGCAGCCCGTGCCGCCCTTCCTGCTCACGCTGCAAGGCCGACCGACGCTCTACCTGACCCCGGACACGCTCTTCTCGGGCCCGCCCGCCGAAGACCGCGCCCTCGATCCCGCCTTGGAGACCCGCATCCCGGCCCCGGCCCTGGAGACCCAGGCGGGGGTTCGGTTTCTTTCGCATCTCCAGCTCCAACTGCCACCGCGACTGGCCGCGAAGGTGTCGGTGATCCCGCTCAAGCCGCGGATCCTGGCCGAACTGGTGCAGCCCGTCGTCGGCTACGACAATGAGTTCTGCTTCATCGACCTCGTGGCCCTGACCCCCGACGGCCGTCCCGTGGAGCGGTGGACCGGAACCGCCTGGACCGAGGTGGAAGCCCCGGACGCAGGTGCCGCTGCCTCAAAAGCCGCCGCCAAGCCGGGGGCGGAGGCCGCAGACCGGCTCTGGATGTTCGACCGTTCCGGCCTGATCGATGCCGCCCGCCGGCTCGACGCCTCGGGTTTCCGTTGGGACTTCGCCCGACAGCGATGGTCAGCCAAGGTGACCCGTCAGTTTCCCGAGCGCTTCGTGCCTTGGCTCAAATCCCTGCCGCTGTCGCTCGAACTCGACCTGCGGGGCGAACTGGCTTCGTTCCTCAAATCCGAGGTCTCGGGCACGGTGAAGCTCGAGGTCCAGGAATCGGGCATCGACTGGTTCGACCTCTCGGTGATCGTCGATGTGTCCGACACCTCGCTCACGCAGGACGAGATCAAGATCCTGCTCAATGCCCGTGGAAAATGGGTCCGGTTGTCGAACAAGGGTTGGCGCAAGCTGGAGTTCAAACTGTCGGCCCAGGAAGACGAGCAACTGGCCCGCCTGGGGCTCAACCCCCATGAACTGAGTTCGGAAAAGCAGCGGCTGCATGCGCTGCAACTGGCCGATCCGGCGGCCCGGCAATTCCTCTCGGAGGCGAGCTACCAGAAGGTCGAGCGCCGCGCGGCCGAACTGAAGACCCGAGTGACGCCGGAGGTGCCGGTCGAGATCCAGGCCGATCTGCGTCCGTATCAGAAGGAGGGATTCCACTTCCTGGCCTACCTGAGCACGAACCGCTTCGGCGGCATCTTGGCCGATGACATGGGCTTGGGCAAAACCCTGCAGACCCTCACCTGGATCGCCTGGCTGCGAGGCCAATATGCCAAACCCGCCCCGATCCTGGTGGTGTGCCCGAAGTCGGTGGCCGACAACTGGCGCTCCGAAACGGCCCGGTTCCTGCCGGGCGTCCGACCCCGCGTCTGGAGCAGCGACGACATGAAATCGCTGCCCACGCAAACCGGTTCGGCCGACCTGCACATCATCAACTACAACCAACTCCGTTCCGTCGGCGAAAAACTCCGCACCGAGTTCCTCGCGGTCATCCTCGACGAAGGCCAGTACATCAAGAATCCCGGTTCGGTCACCGCCCTCATCGCCACGCGCATCGAGGCCAAGAACCGGGTGCTGCTCAGCGGCACCCCCATCGAGAACAAGCTGATGGACCTGTGGAGTCTGATGGCCTTCGCCATGCCGGGCATCCTGGGCAATCGGGCCGACTTCCAGAAACTCTTCGACGCCAAGGAAGACCCGCTCTGCCGACGCCGCCTCGCCGCCCGGGTCCGACCGTTCCTGCTGCGGCGCACCAAGATGCAGGTGGCCAAGGACCTGCCCGAGCGCATCGAAGAAGACCTGCTCTGCGAACTCGAGGGCGAGCAGAAGACCCTCTACAAGGCCGAGCTCAAGCGCGCGCAACAAATGCTCCTGGGCATCAGCACGGCTTCGCAGCTCAACAAGAACCGCTTCAACCTGCTGACCTCCCTGCTCCGCCTGCGGCAAATCTGCTGTCACCCGAAATTGGTGAAGGAGGACTCCAAGGCCGAAAGCACCAAGGTGGAGGCCCTGATCGAGACGCTGGACCCCATCATGGAAGAGGGCGGCAAGGTCATCGTGTTCTCCCAGTTCGTGGAGATGCTGGGCCTGCTCAAGAAGGCCATCGCTGAACGCAATTGGCCCACCTATTACCTCGCCGGCGACACCGAAAACCGCGGGGAACTGGTGCAGCAATTCCAGGAGCACACCGGCGAGGCGGTGTTCCTCATCTCCCTCAAGGCCGGTGGCTTCGGATTGAATCTGACGGCCGCCAGCTACGTGGTGCTCTTCGACCCCTGGTGGAATCCCGCCGTGGAAAATCAGGCGATCGACCGGGCCCACCGCATCGGCCAGCGGCAAACGGTCATCGCCTACCGGTTGCTCATCAAGGACAGCGTCGAGGAAAAGATCCGCGCGCTGCAGAAGTCCAAGAGCCAACTGGCCGAGGATGTGTTGGGCGAAGACAAGTTCGCCCAGTCGCTCACGCTCGACGACCTGCGGTACCTGTTCGAAGGCTGAGTGGGCGGCGGCCCCGCTGGGCGGACATCCCCGGTAGGGATCGAGTCCTCTCGGTCTCGGTCAGTCACCCTCGAAGGGGCGACCCCTTCGGGCACCCCTCGTTCACCGCTGGGTCACCAATACCGCGGCACCGACGGATCGACCTCGCGGCTCCAGCGGTCGATGCCGCCGGTGAGGTTCACCAGGCCGGTGAACCCGTGCTCCTCCAGGAATGCGATGGCGTGGGCGCTACGGACCCCGTGATGGCAATACACCACCGTGCCCTCGCCTCCGGAACGCCAGTCGTCCAACTCCTCCCAGCGCGCCTCCAACTGCGACAGCGGCAAGAGGCGCGAACCCGGCAACGCACAGTGAGCGTGTTCCTCCGGTTCGCGCACATCGAGCAATCGAGCCGGGCCCGTCTGGTCGAATCGGGCTTTCAACTCCTTCGGGGTGATCGAGGTCATATCGAAGTGGCGATCGGACGCATCGTGGCCACCCACGACCGCGACCGCGACCGCTCAAGACTCAGGATTGGAGCGCGGCCAGATAGCGTTCGGCCTCGATCGCGGCCGAGCAACCCAGACCGGCTGCCGTGATCGCCTGACGATACACCGAATCGACGCAATCACCGGCCACGAACACGCCGGGCACCTGCGTCCGCACCGTGCCATCGGTCTTGAAATACCCGTTGTCGTGCAGGTCGAGGATTCCCTTGAAGAGAGCCGTGTTGGGCATATGACCGATGGCCACGAACACCCCAGTGCACGGCAGGTGCGACTCGGCCCCGGTCTTCAGATTCTTGAGCTTCACGCCCGTGACCTTGTCGGCGGCCAGATCGGTCACCTCGGTCACCACGCTGTCCCAGACGGGCTCGATCTTGGGATTGGCCAACGTGCGCTCGGCCATGATCTTCGAGGCGCGCAAGGTGTCGCGGCGATGGATCAGGTACACCTTCGAGGCGAACCGGGTCAGGTAATTGGCCTCTTCGCAGGCGGAGTCGCCACCGCCCACCACCACCACCGGTTGGTTGCGGAACATGGGCAAAGCCCCGTCGCACGTGGCGCAGTAGGTCACGCCCTTCTTTTCGAGCTCGTGCTCACCCGGGACATCGAGGTGCTTGTGGCCGGCGCCGCTGGCGATGATCAGGGTGCGGGTCTGCACCGGCTCTCCATCGACGACCAACTCGGTCATGCCATTGCCGAACTTCACCGATTCCACGGTCGCGAACTTCACCTGGGCCCCGAACTTTTCGGCCTGGGCCTGCATGCGGGTCATCAACTCGTAGCCATCGACGCCCTCGGGAAACCCGGGGAAATTCTCCACGATGCTCGTGGTGGTCAGGAGTCCACCGGGCATGGTGCCCGTGAGGACCAGCGGCTTCAGATTCGCGCGAGCCGTGTAGATGGCGGCGGTCAGACCGGCGCATCCGGTCCCGATGATGACGACGTTTTCCATGTTCTGCCGACCACCCTAGCCCGAAAGCCCCGCCCGGCCAAACCGCAAATCCAAGCCGGGCCACCGGCACGAAAGCGACTCCTCCTTTTATGAGCCACCCTGTGAGCGCAGGCCCGTGTCCGCTGCCCCACCCTCACTTGCCTCCAGCCGTGCGGGTGAAGGCGCGGATGTTCTGCACTTTGGCCTGCTTGGCGAAGTCCATGACCTTCACCACGTCGCCCCAGTTGGCGTTCTCGTCGGCCCTCAACACCACCTTGATCTGCGGGTCGCTGGCCACGGCATCCTTCAACTCGTTGAGCAACTTGTCCGATGTCACCGCTCGCGGACCCACGTAGAACTGCGGCGCGGCCGCGGCGATGGTTACCACCATGGGCGGCTTCTCGGCGCTGGCGCCCGCCTTGGGAGCCTCACGGGTCTCGGGCAGGGTCAGGGCCACCGAGGGCGTGTTCTTGAAGCGCGTGGTCACCATCAGGAAGACCAGCAACACCACCAGCACGTCGATCAACGAGATGATGACGATGGCCGGGGCCGCCTTGCGCCGTCGGGTCAGGAACTTCATGGACGCACCCCTTCGGCACCGCCACCTGCAAGACCGGCCGCCGCACCGGACGCGCGCTCCCGCAGGTAGTGGCGGCGCATCAGGGCATCGCACACGCCTTCCAACTCGAGCCCCAGCAACTCCACCCGTTTGTTGAACATACTCCAGGCCGCCAACGTGGGCATGGCCACCAGCAGGCCGAGGACCGTTTTGTAGAGGGCCACCGACATGCCCTTGGCGATGAACGCGTTGTCGGCCTGCAGGTTGGAGCCGAAGTCGCCCAAGAGCGGGATGATGCCGTAAATGGTTCCGACCAAGCCCAGGAGCGGCGCGATGCCGACGATGATCTCCAGGATCACGAGGCCCCGCTCGAGGCCGGCGATCTCCTGACGGGCGCGCACCTCGAGGGCGGCCACATTGTCCGACTTGGGCCAGGGCAGATGATCCAAGACCGAGAGGATCAGGCGGGCCATGGGCGAGGGCCGGGCCTGACAGGCTCCGCGCAGGCGGGACACGTCGCCGTCGGCGAGCGCATCCATCAACGGACGCGGCAGGACGCGGTCGCGCCGCAACGACCAGGCGCGTTCGAGCACCACGGTCAACGCCGTCACCGAAAGTCCGAGCAGAAGCCACACGAACGGGCCGCCATCCAACAATGATCGCATGAGAACTATAAGGGTATCGCCCCGGCTGCGGGGTGTCAGTAGTAGTGGAAGGTGAAGGTGATCTCGCGGGGGTCCAAGGCCTGGGCCTTGAGCACGCTGGGCCATCGGCCGAAGGGTGAGGCCCCCATGACCGCCGCTTCGCAGGTGAAACTGAGGGTTTCACCGACGGTCGATTCGGCGGTGGTCATCTGCGAAATGGAGCCGTCGCCGTGCAGACGGAACTTGAGCACCACCTTGCCGGTGCGCTCCAAGGCGTAGTGCCGTTCTTCCAACAGGGCCCACCACCGCTCCTGCACGGCGGCGATCATCCGCAGATCGTATTCGCCAAAGGGCGTGCTCTTGACATCGAACGAGGGCGAGATGCTGAAGCGACTCGAGCCTCCCTGCTGGAGCATCTTCTCTCCGCGAATGATGCCCTTCTGCTCCATCGCCTGGGCCAGTCGCTTGATGGGCTTGCGCCTCGGAGCCCCAGATTCCTGGGCCTCCACGGCCTTGCGCTCCTCCTGAGGCTGTTCGGACTGCGCCTTGGGCTCCACCTTGGCCAACTGGGTCTCGCCGGGATCGCGGACTCCGCCCAAGGGTCGGGGCGTCTGAGCCTCTTTCTTCTCTTGGCGGACGGCCGTCTCGGGCGTGGCCGGAACCTCTTCGACCTTCGGCTGGGCCTGGGGCGGCTTCGGCGACGGTTTGGCCGTGTCGAAGGTCTTGGGCGTGGTCTTCTGCACGCCCGTGATCTCCGGATCCTTGAGCGCCTTCTGGGAGGGAACCGGTTGTCCCGAGACCGCGTTGGCCGCGGAATAGAATTTGGGGTCTTTCGGGGGATCTTTCACCGCCAACGCCGGATCGACCTCGATGAAGGTCAGGGGCACCTCCTGCCAGGCAGGATCTTGCGCGGGATCGGCCGGACGCACGGCAACGGGCGCGGTGGGTTGCACGAGGCTCTTCACCCAGTCCGGGGCCTGCTCGGGGGCCTTGCGCACCCAGATCGACGCACCGGTCCACAGCACCAGGATCAACAGATGCAGCGCCACGGCCACCACCGACGCCCACGCCAGCGGGCGGAGATCCGGCCGTCGCCAGGGAGCTGTGCCTGCCAAGTCCATTCTCGTGCGCGCCCAACTTGGCGCACGGTCGGCTCAGCGGCAACGGGAAGTTCCATCGAGACCCCGTGGTTGGAGGCTCCAGTTGAAGGCTCCAGAGTTGCCCCTCACCCGGAGACCAGGCGCACTCCGCGCCATGCCATCGCAGCGCCATCGCGGCCCAAGCTGCTGGCGATGACTCAGCCTCCGGGATCGACCGGGGTCGGCCCACGGCCCTGCGCCAGCACCCGGAACGAGCGCCCGAAATGCTCGGGATGGGTCAGGGTCTGGAAGGCCCGCACCCGCGCCGGAGTCCACTCGGGGAACCGCGCCCGAGGGCGTTGGGTCGCCTCCAAAATCCGCATCAGGAATCGGGACTGCCGCTCCCGATGCCAGGTCACCAATCCATGCCGCTCTCCGGCCTCGGCCACCGCACTGAAATCCACATGCGAGGTCAGATCCACCTCCCCGGGCTGTTGCAACGGGTCGTCCAACAACCGATGCCGATGGTAGGCCCGCAGGGTTCCGTGGGCCCGAGTGGGCGCCAGAAACTCCTCGGCGCTGTCCAGACCGTAGTCGAACGTGAGCAGGCACCCCTGCTGCAAGACCTGCGCAGCGCGCTCCCACCACGCCACCGCGCCCGGGCTTCGCTCGCGACAGAAACCATCGGGAAGCACCGCCTGGAGCGCTTCGGGCAGTTCCCAGTCGGTCGGCGAGGGGGTTCCGAGCGGAACCCATTCCCAGCGCCCGGCCCGCCAGCAGACCCCCTGCTCGATCCAGCGGCGCTGGGCCGCACTCCACCGCCAGCGTTCCAGAGGAACCGCATCCAGGAACTCATTGGAGAGGATCACTCCCCTCACCTGATCGGGCATCGTCTCGGACCAGCCGACGCGATCGCCGAAGCGTTCCAGTCGCGCACGCTGCCACTCCCTTCGAACCGCGCTCGGCTCGATGATGCGGTACCGGAATCGATCGGCGCCCTCGCCCCAGGCCTCCGTCAGGGCCGAGAGGATGTCGGCCGCCCAACGGCCATCGTGGGCTCCGACTTCGACGATCTCGATCGGATCGGCACTCCCCGAGCCACCTGCACCGACCGCATGACCGATCCAGAACGCCACCAACTCCCCGAAGAGCGGACCCACCGAAACACTGGTGGCGAAGTCTCCCCCACGCCCCACCACGGCTGCGGTGCGCTCGTAGTACCCCAAACCGGGTTCGTAGAGGGCCATCTCCATGAATCGGGCGAACGACAGGGCTCCTCCCTGGGCCTCAGCAACGCTGCGGAGGCGGTCCTCCAAGGCCGGCGAAGGCGAACTCTCGGGCGCACTCATGATCGGGCCGGTTCCAGGTCGATGCTCCACAGGCGACGCCCCTCGCGATTGAAGTGCGCAACGGTGGCCACACCGGATTCAGGGGCGATGCGGACCGACCCGAAGAACTGCTGGTCGCTCCAGGGGCCGGAGACCGCATCCCCTGGTTTCCTCGAGGAAAACCGGACCTGGGGCCCGAAAGTGTCGTCGAGGGTCCCCGGACCGAACGTGCCGGCGTGGAGCGGGCCGCTGACAAACTCCCAGAATCCGTCGAACTCGGTGAACTGCGCCCGGGCCGGGTCGTAGAAGTGCGACGCGCAATAATGCACATCGGCCGTCAGCCAGACGACATTGCGCACCCGATGGTCTCTCAGATGGCGCAGCAGCGACGCCACCTCCAATTCGCGACCCAGCGGGATGCCGTCTCCATTGGCCCCGTTCTCGAAGGCATCGGCCCCGTCGCGGACCAACAGGCCCAGGGGCATATCGGAACACACGAATTTCCAGGTCGCCGTGCTGGCCACCAGCGACTCCTTCAACCAGGCCAGTTGGGTGCGCCCCAGATAGTCGGTCTCGGGCCCCGAAACGGGTTGTCGGTTGGGCCCGTTGGGCCCGCGGTACGAACGCAGGTCGATGAAGAACAACTCGCACTGGGGCCCGCGCCGGATGCGCCGATAAACCTGCCGCGCCGGGTGGTTCCGGATCGGCAGGGACTCGAAGAAGGCCTGTCGAGAACGGGCCGCCAACAGGTTCACGTCGCGCACCCGATAGCCGGCCGACACCGGCAACAATTCCCCGGGATACCAGTTGTTCAGCACCTCGTGATCATCCCATTGGGCGAACATCGGGACACGGGCATTGAATCGCCGGACATGGGCATCGAGCAGGTTGTAGCGGTAGTTGCCCCGGAACTCGGTCAGACTCTCGGCCACCTTCGATTTCTCCTCGGTGACGCGATTCTTCCAGAGGGTGCCATCGGGAAGCCGCATCTCGGCGGGCAACGCGTTGTCGGCATAGATGGTGTCTCCGCTGTGGACGAAGAACTGGGGCTCCTGGGCGAGCATCGATCCGTAGGTGAGCATCCCGCCGCGGCTCTCATCGATGCCATAGCCCTGGCCGCAGGTGTCTCCGGACCAGACGAAATGGACCTCCGAGGGCCGTTCCCGGCGTGTGGCAGCCGTGACCAGGGATCCGATCTCCCAATCCCCGGCCACGCCCTGCCGGTCTTCGAAGCCGACGCGGTAGAAGATCCTCCGTCCGGGCGGCAAGTCCTGCAGCAGGAGCTTGGCGGTGAAATCTCCTTCCGGACCGGCCACCGGCCCGACTCGACGTCGCCGAGTTCCGAACCCCTCGTCTTCGGACCACTCCACCACCATCCGGGCCGTCTGGTCGCAGCGGCTCCACACGACGGCCGACGAGGCCTCCACATCACCGCTGGCCACCCCATGGGTCACCCTCGGCCTCGAACCGATCGTCACCGAGGGGACCGAAGCGACCGCCGGAAGCGCCCATCGCCCGCCCATCGAGGCCAGAGCCAGGCTGAACTGCCGCCGCGAAAGCGTTGCCATGGGCCCATTGGAAGCCAGCGCCACGCGGGGAGCAAGAGCCGGGCGACCACCCAGACCGTACACCACCCGGAATCGCAGGCTCGGCCCCGTGGAACGTCACCCAACGGTGCGTTGACCTCGACGGATCCGGTTCATACCGTCACTGCGCACTATGCACGTTCTTGTTTGCGACCCCATCTCTCCGCGCGGCATTGCGTATTTCCAGGCCCGTCCCGAATTCAAGGTGACCGTCCTGTCCAAACGGCTCTCCGAGGCGGAGTTGCTGCCCTTGCTCGGGGATGTGGAAGCCATCGTCGTCCGCAGCGAGACCAAGGTCACCAAGGCCGTGCTCGAAGCCGCTCCGAAGCTCCGCGTGGTGGGCCGCGCCGGCGTGGGTGTCGACAACGTCGATGTGGCTGCCGCCACCCAGCGGGGCGTGGTCGTGATGAACACGCCGGCCGGCAACACGGTCACCACGGCCGAGTTGACCTTCTTCATGCTGGGCGCGCTGGCCCGCAAGATCCCCGCCGCCCACGCCACCATGGCCGCGGGCAAGTGGGACCGGAAGGCCTTCCAGGGCACCGAGATCCAGGGCAAGACACTGGGCGTGCTGGGCATGGGGCGCATCGGTTCCGAGGTCGCCAAGCGCGCCCTCGCCTTCGGCATGCGGGTCTTGGCCTACGATCCGTTCCTCACCGAGGTCCGTGCCCGTCAACTGGGAGTCGAATTGGTCGCCGACACCGACGCCATCTACCGCTCCTCCGATTTCATCACCGTGCACATGCCGGTCACGCCCGACACCCGGGGCATGATCAACTCCGAGTCCATCGCCAAGATGAAGCCCGGGGTGCGGATCGTGAACTGCGCCCGCGGCGAGATCGTCAACGAGCCCGACCTGATCGCCGGATTGGAGTCCGGCAAGGTCGCCGGTGCGGCCTTGGATGTGTTCGCCTCCGAACCGCTGGCGGCCGACCACAAGTTCCGCACGCTGCCCAACGTGGTGCTCACCCCGCACCTCGGAGCGAGCACCGAAGAGGCCCAGGAGAAGTGCGGCCTCGAAGTCGCCGAGATCATCAGCGCCTTCCTGCTCACCGGCGAGGTCCGCAACGCGGTCAATCTGCCGGGCGTCGATGCCAAGGCCTTCGAGCAGGTCCAGCCGTATGTGGCCCTGGGCGAGAAGCTCGGCAGCCTGCTCAGCCAATTGGCGCCTCCGGGTGTCGATCGGCTCTATGTGACCTTCGGAGGCAAGGCCCAGGATCTTCCGGCGACCGACCCCGTCACCCGGGCCATCCTCAAGGGATACCTGAGCGCCAGCGGCAACGGTCCGAAGGACATCAACAACATCAACGTGCGCTCCATCGCCTCCAATCTCGGACTGACGGTGGAAGAGAAGAAGTCCGACGAACCGGTCACCTTCAACGAGTGGCTGCACGTCCAACTCTTCCACGGCAACACCAAGGTGGGCAGCGCCGGCGGCACGTTCTTCGGATCGTCCCAGAATCCCCGCATCGTCAGGGTCTCCAGCACGCCGGTCGAGATCCCCACCTCGGGCACCATGCTGCTGCTCAACAATCAGGACCGCCCCGGCATGGTGGGCAAGCTCGGCAGCATCCTCGCCGACCACAACGTCAACATCGCCAGCATGAGCCTCGGCCGCGAAACCGAAGGCGGTCTGGCGCTCACGGTCCTGGTGCTCGACAGCCGGCCGCCCAAGGCCTGCCTCGATCAATTGGCGGCCGACCATTCGATCTCGAATGTCCGCGTGGTGACGCTCTGATCGGGAGCAGCCGACTCGGGGCTGCCGACCTTCCCCCGACGATGCGCTCCGGAACCCCTTTCCGGTCCGGAGCGCTTTCCCCGGGCGGGACTGATCGGGTATTTCAGCTCACGAATCCCGGGCGGTAGGTCGTCTTCACATACTGATTGGCCGCGGGGAGATTGCGCACATTGAGCGCCTTGGAGTCCCACTCCAGGCGTTGGCCGGTGCGGATCGCCAGATTGCCCAACAGCAGCGTCTCGGTGACCGGGCCAGCCACGTCGAAAGCCGAACGCGCCCGAGGCCCGCCTTTGCAGGCCCGGATCCACTCCTGATAGTGGGCCCCCTCGGAATCGGGGTATTTCTCGAAGCACTCCGCGATCGACTTGAGGTCGGCGGCGGTCCGCCCCGAACGGAGTTTGCCACCCCCGGGAAGGCTTTCGTAGCTGGTGAGCAGGGTGTCCTCGGTGCCCACCATCAAGACACCGTTGCCGTCATAGCGCTGTCCCGGAAAGAGGTGGGAGGGAGGCAGAGCCCCGCCATCATACCAGTGGAACCGCAGCGCCGCCTGACCGCGCCGGGCCGGGATGTCCCAGATCACATGGGATCGCACCGGGCCCGTCTCGTCGTTGGCCCCCTCGGCCGTGGCTTCCACCGCACTCGGCCCCGAGAGGTCCATCGCCAGCGTGGGCACATTGAGAAGATGGCACCCCATGTCGCCCACGGCCCCCGTGCCGAAATCCCACCACCCGCGCCACTTGAAGTGACCCCAGGCCGGATGGTAGGGCCGTTGCGGAGCCGTCCCGAGCCACAGGTCCCACGACAGGTCTTGGGGAACGGCCGGGCGATCGGTGGGGCGCTGCACGCCCTGCGGCCACCAGGGGCCCGGACGATCGGTCCAGCAGTGGATCTCCCGCACCGAGCCGAGCACGCCGCCCTTCACCCACTCGGCGTCCCGCCGGACCGCCGCCCGCGACATCCCCTGGTTGCCCATCTGGGTGTCCACACCGGCAGCCCGCGCGGCCCGGGTCAACTCGCGGGCCTCCCAGATCGTGTGGGTCAGCGGCTTCTGGCAATACACATGCCAACCCTGCCGCACGGCCCTCATCGACGGCGGAAAATGGGTGTGATCGGGCGTGGAGACGGTCACCGCGTCGATCTGGTTGCCCAATTGATCGAACATCGCACGCCAATCGGCGAAACGATGGGCCGAAGTGAAGGTCTTGCCCGCCTGGGCCAGACGCCCCGCATCCACATCGCACAACCCCACCACCTCTTCGGTGGCGCCAGCCTGGGTGACATCGGTCCATCCCTTGCCGCCAACACCGACGGCGGCGATGCGGAGTTTCGCATTGGCTCCGAGCACGCGGCGACGGCTCACATAGGGCGCCTGACATCCGGCCAGATAGGCGCCTCCGGCGAGAACGAGGGAATCCCTGAGGAATTGACGACGGGACGGGGAATTCATGGGCCAACGGTGTTCCCGCGAGCGCGCCATCGGCAAGTCGGATTCATCGGGGGCTTGGCACGATCGGGGTTCCCCGCCGGTTTCCGGCCCGGTTTCCGGGTTTCAGGGGTTGGCGGCCCGGGCCGAAACGGGCAGGCTATGGCCCGTTTTCCAAGTCATCCGATGGCCACTCCTGTCGCACCCCGCCCCGCATCCTGGCGCCGCCACCTGCAGACCGCAGGGCCGCTGCTCGGCCTGATCTTCGTCCTCGGGTTGCTGGCGCTGAGCGAGGAGGCCCGCCCCACCCTCTTCACCGGTCGCAATGCGGCCATCATCCTCACCCAGACCGTGATCGTGGCCCTCGGAGCCGTCGGCATGACCATGATCATCGTCAGCGGCGGCATCGATCTGAGTGTCGGGGCCGCGGTGGCCTTCAGTTCGGTGGTCGGGGCCAAACTGCTGACGGCCGGGCACAACTCCTGGGTGGCGGCGGCCGCGGTGGTGGGGACCGGAGCGCTCATCGGCGCGGCCAACGGCGGGTTGATCGCCGGACTGCGCCTCTCCCCGTTCATCATCACGCTGGGCATGATGGGCGTCGTGCGCGGAGGGGCCAAATGGATCAGCGGCAAGCAGGCGGTCTACAACCCCGACGGCAGCGGCCTCAATGCCCTGATGGAACGCACCAACCCGCAGGGATTCCTCCCGCTGCCCCCCGGCGTCTGGATCACCCTGGGCTTGGCCGTGGTCGCCAGCTTCATCATGCGGCGCAGCGTATTCGGCCGTCATGTGTATGCCATCGGCTCGAGCGAACCGGCCGCGCGGTTGTGCGGCGTCCGGGTTCAACGGACCAAGCTCTGGCTGTACACGCTGGCCGGAGCGTTCTTCGGCCTGGCGGGATTGATGCAGCAATCACGCCTCACCCAGGGCGACCCCACCGTGGCCGTGGGCTTGGAATTGGACATCATCGCGGCCGTCGTCATCGGTGGAGCCAGCCTCAATGGCGGCATCGGCGGCATCGGCGGATCCCTCATGGGCGCCCTGCTCATGGCGGTTTTGCGCAACGGCACCAATCAACTCGGATGGGATTCCTACATCCAGGAGATCATCATCGGCGCGGTCATCGTCATGGCCGTGGGCCTCGACAAGTGGCGCCAGGGCCGCACGCACTGAGCCTCTGACCGATCCGGTTGGATCGTTCCGGCCCGACCCAGCCCGGCAAGTCGACGGGCCTTGTCCAGACACGGGCCCTTACACCGGACTTGTCGGATCACCCGACTCCGGAGGAAGCTCAGGGATTCACCCCGTGAGGATTCCCGTTTCCACTCTGGCGTCGCGCCGTGCTTTCACGCTCATCGAGCTGCTGGTGGTGATCGCCATCATCGCGATCCTCGCCGGGATGCTCCTTCCGGCCCTGGCGGGCGCCAAGCGGAAGGCCCAGACCGCCCAATGCCTGGGCCAACACAAGCAGACCAGCCTCGCCCTGCTTCTCTACGCCGAGGACAACCAGGACCGCGTGCCCCCGAACAACTCGACGGCCGATTACAACCCGACCAAGGCTTGGACCTTGGGAACCCTGCGGTGGGACCGGGATGTCCCCGACAACACCAACCAGGCCTACCTGATGCAGGGGCATCTCGGGCGCTATCTCCAGACCGCAGCACTGTGGCGTTGCCCGGCCGACACGTCGCGTTCCACCCACAACCGGCGATCGATCCCGCGGGTCCGGAGCGTTTCGCTCAATGCCTGGGTCAACGGAACGGCTCCCGAATCGCTCTGGGCGATGACCGGTTTCCGTCCGGCCCGTCGGATCTCCGACATGACCGCGCCCGCTCCGTCCATGACCTTCCTGTTCATCGATGAGCGTCCCGACAGCCTCAACAACTCGATGTTTCTGACGCATCCCGGCGAAGGCCCCGACGACACCGCCCTCTCCAACTGGCCCTCCAATCTCCACTCCGGAGCCTCCGTGCTGGATTACGCCGACGGACGGGCCGAAGGCCACCGCTGGACCGATCGTCGCACCACGCCCCCGATGGTCGCCAAACAGGCGCTGCCCTCGGATCTGGGGCAGAACTCCCCCGGCAACGCCGACGTGCTGTGGCTGCGGGAGCGGACGGCATGGCGCCAGTAAACACTTCGGTTTTCGGCGCTTCTCGGCTTGAATGGCGCCGACATGGACAAGCGGTTCTACATCACCACGGCGATCGATTATGTGAACGGCGCCCCCCACTTGGGACACGCCTATGAGAAGGTCGTCGCCGATGTCATCGCCCGGGCCCGACGGAGTCTGGGCCAATCGGTGTTCTTCCTGACCGGTCTCGACGAGCACGGCCAGAAGGTCCAGCAGGCGGCCCAGGAACTGGGGCAATCACCCCAGGCCTATTGTGATGGGCTCGCCGTCCAGTGGGGTTCCTTCGTCCAGGCGCTCGGCCTGAGCCACGACGACTTCGTGCGCACCACCGATGCCCGTCACCAGCGGATCGTCACCGCGCTGCTCAATCGCCTCCACGCCACCGGGCACTTCTACAAGTCGGCCTATCGGGGATTCTACTCGGTCAAGGAAGAGACCTTCCTCACCGAGAAGGACCGCAATCCCGATGGTTCCTGGGATCCCCAATGGGGCGTCGTCCAGGAGCTCGTCGAAGAGAACTGGTACTTCAAGCTGGGTGAGCATCAGGCCTGGTTGGTGGACCATATCGAGAAGCACCTCGAGTTCGTCCAACCGGCCAATCGGCGCAACGAGGTGCTGGGTTTCCTGCGCTCCCAGAAGCTCGAGGACCTGTGCATTTCACGCCCCTCCTCGCGACTCTCGTGGGGCATCCCCCTGCCCTTCGACCCGGGCTATGTGACCTACGTCTGGTTCGATGCGCTGGTGAATTATTTTTCCATCCCCGCCGCTCTGGGCGATCCGGCAGCCCTCGCCCCGCTCGGCTCCTCCGCACCGACCGAACCCAACGTCTCGGGCCTGTCGGCGTGGCCGGCCGACATCCATCTCATCGGCAAAGATATCCTCAAGTTCCACGCCGTGTACTGGCCGATCATGCTCCACGCGCTCGGAGCCCCGTTGCCCAAGACCATCCTGACCCACGGATGGTGGCAGAAAGACGGCGCGAAACTGAGCAAGAGCACGGGCAACGTGGTCGATCCGCTGGCCATCATCGCCGAATGGGGGCTCGACGCCTTCCGGTATTACGTGGTGCGCGAACTGGGCATCGGCCCCGACGGCAACTGGACCGACGAAGGCTTCCGCGTCCGCTACAACTCCGAGTTGGCCAACGGCCTGGGCAACCTGCTCAACCGGGCGGTCAACATGCTCAACAAATACCGGGCCGGGGTGGTTCCGGCCCCCTCCGACACCCTGGCGCCCGAAGCCGCGGCGGCCGTCGAGAAGACCCGCGCCTGCTATCTGGCCAACGACCCTCAGGGCGCGCTGATCGCAGCCTGGGAACTGGTCAACCGGGCCAATCTGTTCGTCGAAGAGACCAAGCCCTTCCACTTGGCCAAAGACCCCGCGCAAGCCGACCGACTGGATTCGGTGCTCTACAACCTCATCGAATCCTGCCGGATCTTGGCGGTGCTGGTCCAACCGGTGATGCCCGCCACCGCCGACAAGATCTTCGCCCAACTCAAGGTGTGTGGAGAGGCTTCCGATTGGAAGCAATCCGCCTGGGGCGGTCTGGCCCAAGGGCATCAGGTGGGCGCTCCGATCCCGCTCTTCCCCCGCAAGGACCTGCCGGCGAAGTGACCGGCACCGGTCAGGGGACTTTGACCTTCGAGAGCAGGGTGCGCACGATGCTTTCGGCGGTCACCTCTTCGGCCTCGGCCTCATAGGTCAGCAGAATGCGGTGACGCAGCACATCGGGAGCGATGCGCTTGACGTCATCGGGGGTCACGTGGTTGCGGCCCTCGATCAGGGCGCAGGCGCGCGCCGCGAGGGTGAGATTGATGGTCGCCCGGGGGCTGGCTCCGATCCGGACCAGCCGCTTGAGTTCCGGTGCCACGCCCGTGCCCGCGGCCGCCTCGCGGGTGGCCACCACCAGACGCACGATGTAATCGCGCACCAGCGCGTCCACGTGGATGGTGTTCACCAGCGCCTGATAGGCCGAGATCTCCTCGGGTTTGACCACCGAGTCGATCGTCAACTGCGGACGGGTGCTGGCCATGCGGTCGAGGATGATCAACTCCTCCTCGGCCGAGGGATAGCCCACCACCACCTTCAACATGAAGCGGTCCATCTGGGCTTCGGGCAGCGGATAGGTTCCTTCCTGCTCGATCGGGTTCTGGGTGGCCAGGACGAGGAAGGGCTCGGGCAACGGCCAGGTCTTGTCGCCGATCGTCACCTGCCGCTCCTGCATGGCCTCCAGCAGCGCCGACTGCACCTTGCTCGGGGCGCGGTTGATTTCATCGGCCAGCACCAGATTGGCGAAAATGGGGCCCTGCCGGGTCGAGTAGGTGCCCTGCAGCGGGTCGTAGATCAACGTACCGGTGATGTCGCCCGGCAACAGGTCGGGGGTGAACTGGATGCGCGAGAACTGGCAGTCGGTGGCCCGGGCCAGAGCGCTCACGCTCGCCGTCTTGGCCAGACCCGGCAATCCCTCCAACAAGATGTGCCCACGGGCCACCAGCCCCACGAGGAGTCGATGCACCAACTCCTGCTGCCCCACGATCACCCGGGCCATCTCGGAACGCACGCGGCCCAGATGGTCACTGGCGGCCCGGTACGGTGCGAGGGATGAAGAATCGGGGGTGGCACTCATGGGAGATTCGATGGCGCTGCAGACAATCAATGAACCGGCCCTGAAGTCCAGCCTGTCACCCAACTTTCAGCCGAAGCATCCCCCGCTCCGGCTCAGTCGCTTCGAGAATGCTCTGGCCCTGAACGCCGGGGCCGGTTCCTATCTGTCCCCAAGCATGCAGTTCACCCGCTGGCTCATCCCGTTGACTCTGGCCGCCTCGGTCGCGGTCGGCGCCGAAACCCCGTCCATCGAAGGGGCCATGGCTTTGATGCGCAAGGGCGACCCGACCAATGCCATCGCCACCCTCGGAAGCCTGCTCAAAGACAAGCCCGACGAGGTGCGCGCCTGGCACCTTCGGGCCCAGATGCGCGGGTTGATCGGCGATGCCGACGGAGCCATCGCCGACTTCGGCGAAGCCATCCGGCGCGAGCCCAAGTCGCCCTACCTGGTGCAAGAACGGGGCATGCTTCATTTCCGACGCAACGACATCGACAAGGCCCTGATCGACTTCGACCGGGCCAACGAGCTGGAACCGCGGATGCGCCCGCAGAACTGGCAGCGCGGCATCGCCCTCTACTATGCCGGTCGCTTTGCCGACGGGCGCCGTCAGTTCGAATCGCACCAGACGGTGAACACCGACGATGTCGAAAACGCCGCCTGGCATTTCCTGTGCACGGCCCGCGAGAAGAATCTCGAGACCGCCCGTGCCCGGCTCATCCCGATCGAGGGCGACACGCGGGTGCCGATGCCCGAAGTCCACCGCCTCTTCGCCGGGACGGCCACGCCCGCCGATGTCATGAAGGCCGCGCAGGAGACCCCGGCCGAACCCCGTGGCCGACAGAAGCACCTGTTCTATGCCCGCTTGTATCTGGGCCTGTATTTCGAGGCGACCGGTGACAAGACCCGGGCCGCCGAACACATCCGCGCCGCCGCCGACATGGCGCCCCGCGACGACTACATGGGCGATGTCGCCCGTGTCCATGCACGCCGTTTGAAAGAATGAACCCTCCCCAGTCCGATTCGCCCGACTTCAACCCAGGTCCTCGTCGGGGGGCCGACCGACCGCCACGAGGCCCCCGGTTCCCCCAGCAGCGGGGACCGTTCCGGCCGCGTCAGGATGGCCCCCAGGGAGGCCCCCGCCCCACCGGACGCTTCCATGGACGCCCCGACGGACGCCCTGGCAGTCATCCCGACACTCGCTCCGAACAGCGAAGGCCCCAACCGCAAGGAGCCCCACAGCGGGGACCGGGCGGCCGACCGGAGTCCCGGCGCCCACTGCCCCGTCCCGAAGAAGCCGCCGACGAGCCCGGAGGAATCCCTCCGTCGCAGATGACTCCCCTGCAATTGGCGGCGCGCATCGTCAGCCGATCGTCGGTGGAGACGCCCGCCGACATGGTGCTGCGACAAACCCTCTTCCGCCGTCGCGGGCTTTCCCCCTCCGATGCCACGTGGGTGAGTCGGGCCGTTTTCAGCTATTTCCGATGGGAGCGGTGGCTCGCCAGTGATCGCCCGCTCGAGTCGCGCATCGAAGACGGACTCCGGCTCGCGGCCCGGTTCGCGGCCGAACCCAAGGCCTTCTCCGACGACGAATTGGTCCGGAACTCCGTGCCCGACTGGGCGACCGCGCACCTTCCGACCACGGCCGCTCTGGCGCGTGCCCTCCAACAGGAACCGACGCTCTGGATCCGGAGCCGGCCCGAATTCACCGAAGAAGTGTCCCAACGGCTTCGCGATCTGCACCCGGGCCCGTTCGCGGATTCCTTCCGGTATGCGGGCCGCGAAGACCTGTTCCTCGATCGGGGGTTCCAGGCGGGCCAGTTCGAGATCCAGGACATCGCCTCCCAGGCCGTGGGCCGCATCTGCGCCCCGCGGGCCGGCGAGGTCTGGTGGGATGCCTGTGCCGGCGAAGGTGGCAAGACCCTCCACCTTTCGGCGTTGATGGGAGGCAAGAGTCTCATCTGGGCCAGCGACCGGGCCGCCTGGCGACTGGATCGCCTGCGTCAGCGGGCTGGCCGAGCCAAGTGCTTCAACTACCGCGCCGTGCACTGGGATGGTTCCGAACATCCTCCCACCAAGACCCGCTTCGACGGCATCCTGCTCGATGCGCCCTGCTCCGGTCTGGGCACCTGGGGGCGCAATCCCCATTCCCGGTGGACCACCACGGTCCAAGACGTGGAGGAACTGGCCGCGATCCAACGGCAACTCATCATGAACGTGGCCGACTCGCTCAAACCGGGCGGCCGCCTCATCTACGCGGTCTGCACGCTCAGCCATGCCGAGACCACCGGGGTCGCCGACTGGTTCACCCAGGAGCGCAGCGACTTCGACACGCTGGCGGTGGTCAACCCCTTCCAGCCCGACGAGCCTCCGGTCACACAACTGCACCTCTGGCCTCAGGACACGGCCGGCAACGGCATGTTCGTCGCCGCTTGGAAGAAGCTCTGAGGTCCCGCGACCCCGTTCAGGACAAGGCTCGACAGGGACCACACTCCTCGCCTACACCCAAGGCACGGCTGTCGCGGAAAACCAGCCGGAGGGAATCCCGATCACGACCCGAGGGTCGTTGGTGAAGGGTTCCTGCAAAACCGCATGACCCAAAGCCATTCATCCTTGGCGGACCAAGTCCGCACGTTGATTCGACTCTCCCCCGGTGAGGCGACCGCACCCGGTGTCGTTCAACCGCCCCCCGGCACACCCGACTGGGAATCCGTCGCGCTGAGCCTCTTCGAACTCCAGTACGCCACCGTGCCCGCCTACCGCCTGCTGTGCGATGCCCGCGGGCGGCGCCCCGGCTCGGTGCGGTCTTGGCGGGAGATCCCCACGGTGCCCACCCAGGCCTTTCAGGAATTGGAATTCACGGCCCTGGCTCCGGAAGCACGGATCCGGGTCTTCCACTCCTCGGGCACCACCGCCCAACGCCCCAGCCGCCACTACCATCACGCCGGATCGCTGGCGCTGTACGAAGACTCGCTGCGTCCCTGGTTCGCGGCGCACTTGCTGGCTCCCGGTGGTTTAGTTCCAACCGGTTGGCGCCCACGCTGCCTGGCGCTGACGCCACCGCCCGCCGATGCACCCCATTCGTCCCTGGTCCACATGCTCGAGGTCGTGATCCGCGACTTAGGGGGCAGCGGATCGGTCTTCACCGGCCACGTCGGCGACGACGGCGCCTGGGAACTCGGCCTCGACACCTCCCTCGAGTCGCTCGACTCGGCCTGCGAGGCGGGCGCCCCGATCCTCGTCCTCGGAACGGCCTTCCTGTTCGTCCACCTGCTCGACGCGCTCTCCGCACGAGGGCGATCGTTCCGGCTGCCCGCCGGTTCCCGGGTCATGGAGACCGGAGGCTACAAGGGCCGCTCCCGTTCCCTGCCCCGAGCCGAATTGCACGCGGCTCTCCGAGAGCGACTGGGTGGACCCGAAGTCATCCCCGAGTACGGCATGAGCGAACTCTCATCGCAGGCCTACGAGTCGAACGGGCTCTTCCGATTCCCCCCGTGGGTGCGCATCCGGACCGTGCATCCCGAAACCGGGCTCGACACCGCCGAGGGCGAACCCGGCCTCCTGCGCATCCACGACCTGGCCAATGTCTGGTCGGTGGCCGCGCTCGAGACCGGCGATCTCGGCCGACGCCGCGGCGATGGCTTCGAACTGCTGGGCCGTGCGGCCGACGCCGAACCCCGGGGGTGCTCCCGGATGACCCTCTGACCCGGTCATGACCCTCCATCAATTGTTCCTGGCCGACCTCGGCCCCGATCTCGAGCTCACGCCGGAGACGCTGCGGCAGGCCAGCTTCGCCGTGCGGCGCAATCGCAACGAGTGGCTGCTGCGGCAGCGCACCCGGGCCGTGATCGAAATGATCGCCCACACGGCTGAACAGTGGCTCGAGCCGACCCACGGCTACCGCATGATCGCCCTGCGGGAAGCCCCGCGTGAAACCGGCTGGAGCCCGGCCACGCTGGCGCGCGGGCTCGACGCGTTCTTCGGTTCCATCACGGTCGAATCGCTCGAGGCGGTCGTCGCCCAGGACCTCGGAGACACCCGTCGGCTGGACGATTTCGGAGCCGGATCGGCCGAACACCGCACCGGGCGCACCTCCATGGCGGTCGGGCCCGAACTCCTCGTGCACCTCACGGCCGGCAACCTGCCCAATCCGGCGCTGTTCTCCATGATCCTCGGCCTGATCACCCGATCGGCCCAGATCGTGAAATGCCCCCGCGACGCCGCGCTGCTGCCGCGCCTCTTCGCCCACTCGTTGGCCGCGACCGAGTCCAAGCTCGGGACCTGTCTGGAGCTGGTGTCCTGGAGCCACGACGATCGGAACGCCCGCGACCTCGAAGACCTGCTCTTCGCCGAGGCCTCCTGCGTGACCGCCACCGGGAGCGACGAGATGCTCGCCGGTGTCCGCCCCCGCATCCCGGCCGGCACCCGCTTTGTCGGCTATGGCCACCGCCTCAGCTTCGGCCTCATCGCCAAGGAATCGCTGAGCCCGTATTCGCGCAAGCGCCTGGTGCGCTCGATGGCCGACGACATCACGGCCTGGAACCAGCTCGGGTGCCTTTCACCCCACGCCTACTACGTCGAGGAAGAGGCCTCCGGCAGTGCCGAGACCCTCGCCGCCGAACTGGCCGATGAGCTGGATCGGCGCGAGGCGACCGAGCCGCGGGGTTCCATCGGGGTCGCCGAGTCGGCCCTGATCCAGTCGCGGCGGAGCACCTTCGAATTGCGGGCGGCCGCCATGGCCTCGCTGACCGAGCGCAATCTGAACCGCTCGCTCTTCTTCGAGCCACCGGCCATGGTCCGGCTTTGGGCGAGCACCGAATCCACGGCCTGGACCGTGGTGCTCAACCACGACGCCCGTTTCCAACCTTCGTGCCTGCACCGGTTCATCGAACTCAAACCGATCCGTGAGTGGGCCGAGCTCTTGCGATACGCCGAACCCTTCCGCCATCAGGTGTCCACCGTCGCCGTGGCCGCGCCCGACGACCGACTGCCCGAGATCGCCCGTCGACTGGCCCATTGGGGCGCCAGCCGCATCTGCCCCATCGGCCGCATGCAGGAACCGCCCGCCGCCTGGCGCCATGACGGCCGCCCCGCCCTGGGCGACCTGGTGACCTGGACCGACCTCGAAACCTGACCCGATTCCGGAACCCCACCCTCCCTTTTCATTGCCATGGAACTCCGCAAAACCTTCCAGATCGAAGCCGCCCATCGCCTGCCCAATGTGCCCACCGGCCACAAGTGCGCCCGTCTCCACGGACATAGCTGGCGCATCGAGGTGGCCATCGAGGGGCCCGTCGGCGATCAGTCGGGCTGGGTCATGGACTTCGCCGATCTCAAGGCGGCCTTCCAGCCGATCTACGACCGGATCGATCACCATTACCTCAACGACATCCCGGGCCTGGAGAACCCCACCAGCGAGCGTCTGGCGCTGTGGATCTGGTCTGAGTTGAAGCCGCGCCTCCCGCTCCTGTCGGAGCTGGTCATCGCCGAGACCTGCACCTCGCGCTGCGTGTACCGGGGGCACTGAAATCCCCGGGGTACGGGACACGGGGCAAGGAGGTACCGGGCATGGGACACCGGCGTCACCCGATGCGGTCCACCGGAATCTTGATGACCACCTTGCGGATGATCCCGGCCTGACCGTGAATCACCTTCGGGCGATGGGCATCGCTGGGGAAGAAGATCGAAAAGCGGCCCGGGGCCTGGGTGAGCGGGGTGTACCCGGCGGCCGGATGCCAGAACTGGACATCGTTGCCGAAGGGGCCATCGGGACTGAGAGCATCGCGCTCCACCCAATCGATCGTCTCGATCCCGCCGATCGTATACTGGATGTCGATGTGCGCCCGGTGACTTTCAAAGCGGCAGAGTTCCCGCGCCTGGGTGGTGTACTCCTGCACCGACGCATGCAGCGTGGGCCCATCCAACTCGTAGGTCCCCAGCGGTGTATCGTGTCGCAGCGTGTGCAACCAATCCACACAGAGGGCCCAGACCGGATTGGAGCGAAGAAACGGAGACCAGGTCTCGGGACTGTTCAACGTGGCATGAAGCATGGCCCGAGCCTGCGTCATCACGCCGGCCGCAGCAACTTCGCGGCGAAGGCTCCATCGACCGACTCGCTCACCGGATGCAGGGCCCGTCGGGCCACCTCGACCCATCCGGGATGCTCGCGGAGAAAGGCCTCGACCACCTGCCCGTTTTCCTCGGGCTCCAGACTGCAGGTGCTGTAGACCAACACCCCTCCGGGACGCACCCGCAAGGCCGCCTGACGGAGCAACCGGAGCTGCTCGGCGGCCAGACGGAGGATCTCTTCGGGCTGGATGCGCCAGCGCAGCTCGATCCGACGCCGCAACACCCCGGTGTTGGAACAGGGGGCGTCCACCAGGACCCGGTCGAAGCAGCGTTCGAGCCCGCCGAGATCGGGCCCGGGCTGGATCTCGAGGCCTGAGACCCCCAGGCGCTGGGCATTCTCACGGACCAACTCCAGACGCCCCGGATGGATGTCGTGGGCCACGATGCTCCCGGTGTTCTGCAGGCGCTCGGCGATCGCCAGAGTCTTGCCTCCGGGCGCCGAACACAGATCCAGCACCTGCTCACCGGGTCGCGGATCCAACAAATGGATCGCCATCAACGTGCTCGGATCCTGGACATAGAACCCGCCCTCGCGAAACGACCCCAGCGTCTCGAGCGAGGGATGACGGGTCAGCGCAAACAGCGTATCCGGATCGGCCCAATCGACCCCCACGGGCGAACACTCCACCCCTTCGGATCTCCACCGCGAGAGCAGCGCCTCCGGGGTCGTCTTGAGTCGATTCACCCGGGCCAGCGTGGTGGGCGCGGCGTTGTTCCAGGCCAGCAGGCGTTGCAGCCCGGCCTCTCCCAGAGTCGCGGCCCATCGTTGGACCAGCCATTCCGGATGAGACCACCCTCGGGCCGGATCCTGCGTCCGGAGGGCCTCGAGGGCCTGTCGGCAGGCCTCTTTCTCCCGAGTGATGCCCCGAAGCACGGCGTTCACGAACCCGCTCTGGGCTCCGAATCCGCGTTGACGGGCCAGGAGCACCGCCTCGTTCACCGCCGCGTGATCCGGGATCCGATCCAGGTACAGCACCTGGTACACCGCCGACTGAAGAATTCCCCTCAGCACCGGCCGTTGCGGCCGTCCGTCGGTGCGCGCAGCGATCATCCGATCGAGTGCCGTGCGGTTGCGCAGCACCCCGAAGGCGATCTCCCGGGCCAGCCGACGATCCTCCTCCGACAAGGTCGTGAAACCCGCGACGCGCTCCAGGCGGTGCTCGATGAAATCACCCGGCTCCTCGCGTTGGAGCAGGATCTCGAGTGCCACCGACCGGGCGGTCGCTGGGGGAAGCGGGCGGGATCGCGCAAGGCGATCAGAGGAGTTCGAGATCATCGGCCTGAATCTTTGCGACCACCGCCTGCCCGATGAAATCGAGCCTGAGATGCACTTCCGACATCTTCGCCCGGCTCTCGACCCACGCCTCGGTGCCCCTCAACGGGCCGCTCTTGATGCGAACCTGAAGGCCCGGCTTGATCTCGGGGCAGACCTGGATGTCCACCTGGGCATCGAGGGCCCGGTAGATGTCGTCGAGCTGGCCCACGAACTCGGCCTGATCGTGCACATCGAGCAGGTTCGCCACATACCGGTTCTGAACCAGCATCTGGCGATGACGCTTCTGCACCCGGGCGAACAAGTAGCCCGGAAACAACGGTTTTTCGAAGACCACCCGCTTGCGGACGTAAGTCTTGACGCTGCGGTACAGGGGCAATCGGTACTCGTAGCCCTGCTCCAGGCAGAACTCGGCGAGTTTCTTCTCGGCCCGCGGACGGGTGTGGGCCACATACCACAGCAACTGGGTCCACTCCGGCTCCATCAGGAGCGGATCGTCCGGCTCGGGATGATCGGAAGACGCTGATTGCATGGGAGATAACCCCGGGGGGGCGATCGGATCACCGCCCCCACGGGGTGTCGACTACCGCCGGATCAGGCGGCCGGAACGTAGGCCGTGATCCCGTCGATGCGGTACTTCACGGCCTTCCCCTCGGAACTGAAGCTCACCTCGGCCCCGACCGGCTGACCCAGGAAGATCTTCGCGAACGGGGTCAGGTAGCTGAGGATGTTCTTGTCGGGATCGCCATCCCAGGCGCCCAGCAGATAGAAGCGCTCCTTGGTGCCGCTCTGCACCTCGGTGACGTGCAGCACGGTGCCCGGCCCGACCACGTCGGTGCGGACATTGGCCCAATCGGTGCCGCGGGCGCGCCCCAGATCGCGCTCCAGCTCGGCCTTGCGGCGCTGCAGCACGCGCTGCATCTCCTTGGCCGACTTGTATTCGTGGTTCTCGCGGAGATCGCCGTAGCTGCGGGCCAGCGCGATGTCCTT
>VFQT010000127.1_pt1 | contig 118944 bp, 126 predicted proteins | sample 3512381 | NCBI WGS metagenome assembly VFQT01 (sample SAMN10412376, study PRJNA504923) | tailings metagenome | isolation source: Relicate 2 Philex TSF3 active mining site | place: Philippines: Tuba, Benguet | collected 2017-08-29
CCGACGGCTACCTACACGAGATCACACTCGGTGAGGTTCGTCACGGACGCCTTCCCGTGACCGTGATCCATCCACTCACCGGTGATCCCGTGTCGATCTCCGACGTTCGGGTCACCGAAGTCGAGGCCATCGAAGACCTGAACGGTATCGACGAGGATCGTGGTCGATTCGACGTCGGATACGGGCTGTGTTTCGGGCACAACGAGAAGAAGGCGATCGCGATGGCCAATCTCGACATCGCCTGTGAACGCGACAAGGGTCGCAGCTTCCTCGAGCAATCGATCCTCCTCACCACCGATGGACTCGATGCGAGTGGCTTCCTTGAGCACCTGAAGCTTCCTCATTACGTGACCTTCCGTTCGATGATGGAACGCAAGGCAGCCATTCGTCAGTTCCAGGAAAACGCATGAAAACCCCGCTACTCCGGCAGGTGTTGGACCGCACGACTCCGGTCGACGATTCACCGGCCTCCCATCTCGAGGTGAATTTCGGTCTTCTCGACGAGTACTCCAAGCGTGAGATCCGACGTGCGATTCTCACCGCCGTCGCCGTCCCCGGCTATCAGGTTCCGTTCGGTTCACGAGAGATGCCCGTCGCGCGCGGCTGGGGTTCGGGTGGCCTGCAGATCTCTCTCGCCATCGTCGGACCAGACGACGTCGTGAAAGTGATCGATCAGGGCGACGACGAGGGTGTCAACGCCGTCAACCTACGACGCCTCATCGTGTCGTCGACAGGAATACCCGAGTCGACCACTCCCGAGGACAGCACTCTCATTCAGACGCGTCATCGAATTCCGGAGGATCCACTCGACGAACGCCACACCTTGGTTCTGCAAGTCCCCGTGCCCGAACCTCTCCGTGGGGTCGAACGAGACATGCGCGAATTGGCACGCATGCACGCCGAAGCCGATTACGCGCGAATGTGGGTCAGCTTGTACGAGGACAAGGTTCGCAACGGTGTCATCACGCGCACCACGGGCTATCCCTGCCTCGTCAACGGGCGCTACGTGATCGCCACCACACCGATTCCCCGGTGGGACGTCCCGCGTCTGCACCGTTCCCGATTCCTGGCGCTCTTCGGCGCTGGCCGTGAAAAGCGTATTTATGCCGTGCCGCCTCACACCGATGTGGAGCCACTCACGTTCGAAGACGTTCCATTCGAGGTGGAGGTCACGCCCGGTGCGTCGTGTCGCACGTGTTCCAGCACGGAGTCATTTCTGGTCGAGGTACCCGGGGCGACGGCGGGAGACGGCGGATACTGGGTGTGTAGTGACAGCGATTGGTGCCGTCGCAATCGTGAGCGACTGCAGCATCCGTCGAGAGGAGATCGGTCGTGACGACGGACTGGGCGTTGAGGGTGTCGTCCCTCGGAAAGATCCACGGCTCGGCCGACCTACGAGCGCTCGAGGACACCGGCCCCGACATTGGGACGGCCAAGAGTGCCATCACCGGTTCGATCGTCGCCGCCTGGGACGTGGGGTTCGAGGTGTCTCCTGGTGAAGCGCTCGGGGTGATCGGTGAATCTGGTTCGGGGAAGTCGACGGTGATGCGGTGCATCGCCGGAGACCAACCATCGACGAGCGGCGAAGTGCACCTCCGGACCGTGGACGATGGACGAACCAATGTGCTCGAGCTCGATCCCTCGGCTCGTCGACGACTGAGAATCTCCGACTTGGCGGTGGTGTACCAGGATCCCGCGGAAGGTCTTCGATTGAACGTCACGGCCGGAGGGAACATCGCCGAGGCACTCACCGCGGCCGGATGGAGGCACTTCGGTCGAATTCGTGACCGTGCCGCGGAACTGTTGGAACGCACAGAGGTACCCCACTCGCGTATGGACGATCTGGTCGGCACCTTTTCCGGTGGAATGCGCCAGCGAGTGCAACTCGCCAAGGCCTTGGCCAACGAACCACCGGTCCTCCTCCTCGACGAACCGACGACCGGACTGGACGCCTCCGTGGCGGCCGGCGTCCTCGATCTGATCCGAAACCTCCTCGAGGAAACCGGTGTGGCCGCCGTCGTCGTGTCGCACGACTTCGCGGTGATCGAAATGCTGACCACCCGTTGCGTGGTGATGAACCATGGTCGAATCGTCGAAGCGGGTCTCACCGATCGACTACTCGAGGACCCGCACCATCCGTACAGCCAGCGCTTGGTCGGGGCGGCCCGCGCATGACTTTCGCTGACAACATCCTTTCTGTTCGTGGTCTGTCGAAGGACTTCGTTCTGCACACCATCGACGGTCGGCGCGTCGAAGCCCTTCGTGGAGTCGATCTGGACATACTTCCCGGTGAACACGTTGCTCTCGCCGGGTCGAGTGGAGCTGGTAAGTCGTCGTTGCTGAAGTGCATCTACCGCACGTACGAACCCTCGGCAGGCTCGGTGGTGCTTCGGCTACGCTCCGGTTCGCGCATCGATCTGACGTTGTTGTCCGATCAGGAGATGTCCTACTTACGCGGCCGCGACATCGGCTACGTCTCGCAGTTTCTGCGGGCCGAACCCCGCCGTGGACCGCTCGACATAGTCGCACGAGCCGGAGTGTCTCGTGGGATGGATCGCAACACGGCACGCGATGCAGCCGCGGTGTCACTGAATCGACTCAACATCGACGAGAAACTCTGGGACGTTCACGCCTCGGTGCTGTCGGGAGGCGAAAAACAACGTATCAACCTCGCGGCCGGCACGATCTCGTCACCCCAACTCTTACTTCTGGACGAACCGGTGTCGGCCCTCGATCCGGCGAATCGCGAAGCGGCCCTCGATCTCATCGGCGATCTCGCCACTCAAGGAGTTGCCGTGCTGGCCGTGTTCCACGACGTGGAGGCCATGGAGCGTCTCGCGAGTCGAATAGTTCTCATGCGGGACGGTCGCGTGGAGTCCAGCGGCGAACCGTCCTCGATGTTGGAAATTCTCACCCAAGGAGCCCGTCGATGAATCGACTCGTGATCACCAATGCGACCGCGGTGCTGCCCGATCGCGTCCTGTCCGATGCCACCATCGTCTGCGAAGAAGGGGTCATCGTCGACGTGAACGATTCACGTCATGCGCACACCGTCGAAACCCGATCGATCGATGCTCGGGGTGCGCTGTGCATACCCGGATTGGTGGACACCCACAGCGACGGTTTGGAACGCGAGCGTTTCCCCCGTCCGGGCGTCGATCTCGGTTCACGTTTTCCCGTGCGTTCATTCGAAGGCCGGGTGAGGGCGGCCGGCATCACCACGATGTTCCACGGCATCGGATTCGAGGAGGACGCCAAGAACCTTCGCAGCGTCGTGCTGGCCAACGAATGGTCCGACGAATTGGAGACCTATCGGGAATCCGGTCGCGCCCTCGTCGACCATCGCATCCTGTACCGACTCGACGCCCGCGATCCGGACGGCTTTCCCTGCCTGGTGGATCGATTGGCACGGCGAGCCGACGACGGATCTCTGCCCCTCGTTTCGTTCGAGGATCACACGCCGGGTCAGGGTCAGTACGCCGACCGCACCGCCTTCGAGCGATACATCATCGGAACCCAAGGCCTGTCCGAAGACGAGGCACGCCAGCGGGTCGATCAGATCATCGCCGAGCGAGATTCGACGTTGGCCCACCGTGACTTGGCCCTCGCGTGGTTGGTCGAGCGAGCCGCCCATGGTGAGATCCGACTCATGGCCCATGATCCCGCCACCGTTGCCGATGCCGATTCGGCGCGTGAATGGAATGCCACCATCGCAGAGTTCCCGACCACTCTCGAAGCCGCCGAACGTGCCAAGGAACTCGGGCTCCGCACGGTCTGTGGAGCTCCGAACGTGATGCGCGGGCGGAGTCATTCCGGAAACGTGAGCGCTCGGGAGTTGATTTCCCGGGGACTCTGTGACGGCTTGGCCAGTGACTACCTACCCTCCACGATGTTGGGTGCCGTGGCCGTGCTCGTGCACGAAGGAGTCTGCACCCTTCCCGACGCCGTGGCCCTCGTCTCCTCGGGACCCGCCGTCACGGTCGGCCTGTTCGATCGTGGTTCGATCAGCGTGGGTCGACTGGCCGACCTCGTGATCGCCGAATTGGACGGCCCGCTCGCGGTGGTTCGACACGTCGTGCGTGGCGAGGAAATGAGACTCGACGTCGGTGACGCCTTGGCGGTCCTCGCGTGAGCGTGCCCTCACCACGATTCGTCGAAGTCCATCCCGCGTTGTCGACTGCGGCGGCCGCGGCCCATGACGCTTACATCACCGCCAAACGCAACCGGACTCGCACCGAATTGGCCTCCATCATCGGTGTCGGAGGCGACGGAACGCCGACCATGCTCCTGGATCAATTGGTGGACGAGGCGGTCGTCGCCGCGGTCGAACCGTTCGGAGTCAACATCCTCTCCGAGGAGATCGGCTGGGTCGACAACGGATCAGCGATCACCCTCGTCATGGACCCCGTCGACGGCACGGCGAACGCCGTCGCCGGAATTCCGTCTTGTGCCTTCGCCGGAACCATCGTGATCGACGGCATCATCACCGACTCCCAGATCATCTGGCTCGACTCGAATCGTTCCTTCCTCGCCCATCGCGACGACACCGGTGGTTTCGACGTCTCCGAGCCTCTCCTCACCACCGGTCGGCGTTCATTGGAAGGGGCTTCCATCGCGATGTTGCGTCCCCGACCGGAGACTCGCTCCGCATGGAACCGCGTCGTCGAGCCGACCGAACGTCTACGTGTCATGGGTAGTTCGGTGATCGAAGGTTCGCTGGTCGCCATGGGGTCCATCGACGCGTTCGTCGACGCCGGGGGCGACGTCCACCGACTGGTCGATCTGCTTCCCCTGGTGCCATTCGTGGAACATGCCGGTGGAGTCATCATCGACGCCTTCGGTCGGCCGTTGGGTTTCGACACCGACTTGTCGAAGCGCTGGAGCGGCATCGTGGCCGCCACGCCCGATTTGGCCGACCAGATTCGTTCCATCATCGATCGTTGATGGAACGTCTCCACTGATCAATCAAAGAATGCGCTTGCGCACCCAACCCGAGAGCAGTTCGATCGAATAGACCACCACGAAGATGGTGATGAGAACCGCTCCGACGGTGCGCAACTGCAGAACCCTCAGAGCATTGAAGAGGATGAAGCCGATTCCTCCACCACCGACGATTCCGAGGATCGTGGAGGTTCGCAAATTGATATCCAAGGCGTACAGCAGGTTGCTCACGATCGCAGGCATCGCTTGGGGTATCACCGAAGTGGCGATCTCCTGGGTCTTGGTGGCACCAGTGGCGAAGGTCGCCTCGCGAGGTATCGGATTGATCTCCTCAACGGCGTCGGCGATCAACTTGGCGAGGAATCCCGAGGTTCCGAAAGCCAAGGCCAGGGTTCCGGGCACCGGACCGAGTCCGATCGCGGCGATGAAGATGACGGCGATGATCAGTTCGGGGATTCCCCGAACCAGCACGAGGAACAATCTCGAGACGCTATACACGATGCGATTGAAGGCCACGTTGCGCGCGGCCATCAATCCGAGCGGGATGGACAGGATGGCCCCCATGAACGTGGCCACCAACGCCGCGGCCACCGATTCGATGATCCCATCGACGATCGGATCTCGCGCGGTGGAGAAGTCGGGCGGGAAGAGTCGCGTGGTCACCTTCCAAACGTCAGGCAACGCCCCGAGTAGCTCCCCCGGGTTCAGCGAGACGGAGCGAAACGCGATCACGACGAGGGCGACGAACGCCACGCCGTAAATGGTCTTCATGCGCACTTCGCCCACCCACGGCGGACGAATCTTCTCGCGGTCGAACGGTCGCACGCCCGTCTCGTTCTTCATGCGATCCGACCAGAAGCGCGAGAAGATCCGCGCTCCGAGACTGAACTTCGGAACCGACCGACCCACCAGGGTTCGATCTCCTCCGAGAAGCGTGGCGCGCACGGCGGCCGAGAAGAACTCCATGATGGTGATCAGGACGAAGATCACGGAAACCACACCGAGTGCCTCGTCGTATTGCAATGACCGAAGGTTGGCTTGCATGAGGAACCCGATACCACCGGCGCCCACGATGCCCAGAACCGACGACGATCGCAGGTTGATGTCCAGTCGATAGAGAATTGTCGATATGAAGGAGGGCATCGCCTGTGGGATCACCGAAGTGGTGATCGCCTGCCACTTCGACGCTCCGACCGAGGTCACCGCTTCGCGCGGCATTTTCTCAGTTTGCTCGATGGCGTCGGCGAACAACTTCCCGACCATGCCGATGGAGTGCAGGCCGAGAGCGATGACCCCGGGCAAAACTCCGATCCCGATGGCTCGGACGAAGATGGCCGCGAAAATGAGATCCGGCACTGCACGGCTGAGCACGATGACGCCCCGACACACGGCCATGACCGCGGGATGCGGTGTGGTGTTGCGCGCCGCCCCCAACGCGATGGGAAAGGACAACACCACCGCGATCGTCGTACCGATGACCGCCATCCACAACGTCTCGAATCCCAGTCGGATCGCATCGTCGAGATCGGAGAACTTCGGGGGCAGCATTCGTCCGAGCAGGTTCCGAACGTCACCGATGCCGGCGATCAGTCCACCGAAGCTCATCTCGATGTGATGCCATGCCCACACGACCGCCACGACGAAGACCGCCAGAACGACTCGCATCACGATGCGGTCGCCGGTCAGGCGTCGTCGAAGTCGCGAATCGCTCGAGGGCGGGAACTCGGGGGCCATCGGAACCGAATCCGAGTCGGGAATCGTGGGGACGGGAGAAGTCATGCGACGCGGGGGCTCGACGGCACCGAGGGCTTTTCGACGGAGGCATCAGTCGAACGGCCCGGCTCCACCCGGCGGTAGACCTCCATCACTGCGGACTCGTCGAGATTGTCGACTTCTCGATCCAACACCACCTGCCCGTCGCGCAATCCGACGATGCGTTGCGCCCAACCGAGCGCCAGTTCTACCTGGTGCAGTGTGCAGATCACGGTGAGTTGATCCTCGACGACGATCCGAAACAGAACGTCCATCACCTGCGCCGACGACTCCGGGTCCAATGACGCGACTGGTTCGTCGGCCAACAGAAGCTTCGGGCGCTGCATCAATGTGCGGGCGATGGCCACTCGCTGTTGCTGGCCGCCCGAAAGGGTGTCGGATCGCTGGAACGCACGATCACCAAGACCGACTCGGTCGAGGTTCTCGAGCGCTTCACGACGTAGCGCCTTGGGATACATCAACGTCCCGAAGCGCGGTCCACTGAGTCGACCGAGCGCGCCGGACAGGACGTTTTCCAATGCGGTGAGACGCCCCACCAATCCGAATGACTGGAACACGAAACCAACGTCGCGGCGGAGCTCGCGAAGTTCACGGCGACCCGCCGCCACGACGTTGGTCCCCAACACTTCGACGAAACCCGACGAGGGAGGGATCAGGCCGTTGAGATGTCGGAGAAGAGTGGACTTGCCGCTTCCCGACAAGCCGATCAGTGACAGCAGCTGACCCTTGGGAACCGCCAGATCGACCTGGTCGAGAGCCAGGGGACCGTTGGGGAACTTCTTGGACAGTCCGGTCACCCGAACGGCGTTGTCGGGAAGCGGAGAGGTCATGGTCGAATCAGCCCTCGCACTTGGCCGACTTGGTGGCCTCGCACACCGCGCGGACCCCGTCGTAGAACGAGTCGGCGACAGGGACCCAGCCCCAAGCGTTCTCGTCGGTCAAACCGCAGTCGTCCGCGCTCGTGCAGCGACCATCGGCGAGCAACGCGTCACGATTGGCGACTTCCAGAACGAGGCGGATGATCTCGGCCTTCAACGACTCGGGGAGACCGTTCTGCATCGCCAGCGGCGAGCCGGCGATGACCTCGGACTTCCACACCGTGGTGATGTCGCCTTCGGCGATGTCGCCGGCCTCGATGAGGACCGAGTCGACCATGGCGTCGAACGCGAAGCCGGCATCGCAGTCACCGTTGTTGACGGAAATGACGGAGGCATCATGTCCACCGGCGAATACCGGTGTCACATCGGCTTCCGGATCGATGCCGAGTTCCAACAGGCCAGCCGAGGGATACAAGTATCCCGAGGTCGAGCCCGGGTCGACGAAGCAGATCTTCTTACCGCGGAAACCCTCGAGATCGGTGATGTCGCTGCCGGTCTTCACGATTCCGTAGCTCTGGTAACCGGGCTCCTCGTCGGGTGCGTCGACGAGAGCGCCGATCGGATCGATGTCGGCGCCGTTGAACTTGGCGATCACGTACGAGAACGGACCATATTGCGCCAAGTCCACCTTGCCTGAGATCTGCGCCTCGATGATTCCGGCGTAGTCGGTCGCCTGGAAGAATTCGACTTCGAGTTCCAGCTCCTCTTCGAGGACTTGAATCAATTTGCTGTAGCTCTCGACGAGAGCGGTGCTTTCCTCGGAGGGAACGGCACCCAAAACGATCTTGTCGGGCCAATCCGCCTTCGGATCGGCTTGTGTTGTGGTCGGGGCCTCCGAACTGGAGGGGGCCTCGCTGGACGGCGACGACTCGCTGTCATCGCTACCGCAAGCGACCAACATCGACAGTGACGCCACGGCGATTGCCAAAACCGGCAACTTCCTCGTGTGATTTCCGAAAAGCATTCTTTCCTCCTAAGTGTGGCTTCTTGCCACTTTGTTCACGATGGTGAACGTAGGAGTCGAAACTGAATGTGAATAGCGCCCGAGATAAACCCCGACTGAATAGTCGGTGTAACTCGGACGAACGAGCAGACTTGTCAATACAGGTAGTGCGAGAAGGGCCTCAAGCCGTTGTCGGTATCGAGAACCCCACCTCGGCACCGCCACCGGGACGATTGCGGGCCACCACCGTTCCGCCATGCGAGGTGGCCACCTCGGCCACGATCGACAATCCGAGTCCCGAGCCGGGCATGGTGCGCGCGGTCACCGAACGATGGAAACGGTCGAAGACGTTGGGCAGGTCGGCCTCGGGGATGCCGGGTCCGCGATCGGACACGACGATCGTTCCCCGGTTCACGACGACCTCGATGGGTGAGTTCGACGGGTCGAACTTGGTCGCGTTGTCGATGAGGTTGGAGATCGCCCGCTCCAGAAGGGCCGGGCGTACCATCACGATCGAATCGTCGGCCGTCACCACGATGTCGCGCGAGACACGACGACGCGCCTTGGCCACTACGCGCTCGACGGACTCCGACAACAGCACCGGCTCGGGCAGTTCGGTGGTGTGTCGATCGGCGGCCACCGCCACCACCTCCTCGACCAGGGTCGACAACTCTGTCGTGTCGCGATCGATGTCGGCCAACACCTGCGCCCGCATGGCGTCATCCATCGTCGGGTGACGGCGCAACACGTCGAGGTTGGTGCGCAGGCTCGTCAGGGGCGTGCGCAACTCGTGACCGGCGTCCTCGACGAGACGCTGTTGCTGCTCCTTGGAACGGGCCAACGCCGTCAACATCTCACCGAAGGACCGTCCGAGTCGACCGGCTTCGTCGCGACCGGTGACCGGTGCGTCGAGATTCAGGCGACCGGTGGCGGCCACGTCCTCGACCGCGATCGAGAGTCGTCGCAACCGCGACGTGACGCGCAGCGCGATGAGCCAACCGACCACCGCGGCCAGTGCCGCCACCAACGTCGACAACAACACCGTGCGGGTGCGCAGATCGGCCAACACGTTGTCGGTCTCGGCGAGATCGCGGCCCACCCGCACGACTCCGATGGGCGTCGCGAACGATCGCAAGCGATACGTGGAGCCATCGTCGGCTCGTTCGGTCGAGATCCACGGCGCACCATCGCCCTGCATCGAACCCACGACCGTCGACGGGACGGGGATCGTCACGCCGTCGGTGGCCGCCAGCACCTCGCCGGAGGGATCGACCAACTGCACGACGAACTGCTCGATCCCCAACGGGCGTTCGGGAATGGAGAGACGGAGGTTCTCGAACGAACCCGGCCGGTCACCTCGACCGATTCCTCGTCGATCGAGGAACCGATCGGTGGCGTTCACCAGCGAACGGTCGATCTCGGTCATCAGACGCGACTGCGTCGACTGGTAGGACAACGTACCGACCAGTCCGGTACCGAGCGCGGCGATCACCGCCAGCGCCAGCGTGAGTTTCCAGCGCAGACTCACGACGACGCCACCCGGGCCGTGTATCCCACCCCGCGAACCGTGTGGATGAGACGAGCGTGCCCGTCGAGATCCACCTTGCGCCGGATGTAGCCGATGTACACCGCCAGATTCTTGGATTCCGGACCGAAGTCGTATCCCCAGATGCGGTCGTAGATGGTGGAGTGATCGAGGACGATCCCCGTGTTGCGCACCAACAACTCCAGCAGTTCGAACTCGGTCTTGGACAGATCCAACTCGTGACCGCCACGGAACACCCGTCGCGCCGCGGTGTCGATGCGCAGATCGTCGAGCACCAGATCGTCGCGACCGCCGTCGTCGACCACCGGGGTGGTGCGACGGAGCAGCGCGCGCAGACGAGCCAGCAACTCCTCGAGCGCGAACGGCTTGGGAAGATAGTCGTCGGCACCGGCGTCGAGACCCTGCACCCGGTCGCTGGTCTCGGACCGGGCGGTGAGCATCAACACGGGAAGTCTGTTCTTCTCCGAGCGCAGCACCCGACAGACGGTGAGTCCGTCGATGACCGGCATCATCAGATCCAACACGAGAGCGTCGTGCTCGCCGACCCTGATCATCTCGAGGGCCGCCGCACCGTCGTTGGCCGCCTCGACCCGATAGCCCTCCAGGGTGAGAGCGCGCACCAGGCTTTCGCGCACCGCCTTGTCGTCGTCGGCGACGAGAACGCGTTGGGGACCGGTATTCGCCATGCCCGAAGTCTGCCCGCCACGGGTAAGAGTCGGGTGAGAAGGCCCCGCGGAGTACCGTGATCGGGTGGATTTCGACGTGGTGAGACGCTTCGTTCACGGGTCCGCGATCGTGCTGGCGTCCGTCGTCGTCGGTGCCGTCGGGGGTCTCGGCTCGTGGGCTCTCTTCGAGGCCCTCGACCACGCCACGTCCACACGGATCGCCAACGACTGGCTGGTGTGGTTGTTGCCGCTCGCCGCCGGCCTACTCGGACTCGCCTACTGGCGTTTCGGCGGTACGGCCAATCGTGGAACATCGATCGTGATCGCCAACGCGAACGATGACGGGTCGACTCCGCCCGAGCGGGTGCCGGCCCGCATGGCGCCGATGATCTTCGGGGCCACGTACGTCGCCCAGCTCACCGGCGCATCGGTCGGCCGCGAGGGGGCCGCGTTGCAGATCAGCGGCTCGCTCACCTCGTTGCTCGCGCGACCGCTGCGTTTGAACAACGCCGACCGACGCTCGTTGATGACCGCCGCCATGGCCGGGGCGTTCGGAGGGGCGTTCGGCGTGCCTCTGGCCGGTGCGATCTTCGGTGTCGAGGTTCAACGTCAAGGCCGACTGCGCTACGAGGGGGTCCTTCCGGCCCTGGCCGCCTCGGTCACCGCGGACCTGGTGGTCGAGGGCCTCGGCCGCTCCACGCCGATGGGATCCCTCGACGTGTCCCTCGATTGGTGGATGGCGACCCGCTTGGCGGTCCTCGGCGTCGTCGCCGGACTCGCGGCCCGGCTCTTCGTGGTGTCGTTGCGCGCGGTGCGGACGCTCTCCGAGCGCTTCGTGTCACCGACACCGTTGCGACCGGTCGTCGGCGGGATCGCCACCGTGGCGCTCGTGTTGCTGCTGGGCCGGGACTATCTCGGACTCTCGTTGCCGCTCGTCGATCACGCGCTGGCCGGCGATCTGGCCGACTGGTGGGATCCGTTGTTGAAGATCCTCTTCACGACGGTGGCGCTCGGATGCGGCATCCCCGGTGGCGAGGTCACGCCCCTGTTCGTCGTGGGGGCCACTCTCGGATCGGTGATGTCGGCTCCTCTCGGACTCCCCGCGACGATCACCGCGGCGGTCTGTCTCGGAGCCGTGTTCGGCGCGGCGTCGAACACGCCGTTGGCGTGCTCCGTGTTGGTGGTCGAGTTGTTCGGTGCACAGACCGCCGTGCCGGCCGCCATCGTCGGGTTCGTCGCCTGGTTCGTCTCGCCACGCGACGGCATCTACTCCGGGCAACGGCCCGGATTTACCAAGGACCTTCGAGGTCCGAGCCCCCGGGCCAACGCAACGCCACCACCTCGCGCATGAAGTTCGGCGGATGAACCGCCAACCACTCCCGCAGCTCGTCATCGCGATCCGATCCGAGGCACAGTCGACGTCGCGCCGACGCCACCAGCGCCACGGGATCGTCGGCGTGACGCGGCAGCGCGGGACGCGGGAGTTCGATCACCTCGGGTTCGATCCCCAGTGCGTTCAACACCGCCACCGCGTCGTCCGACGTCGGACCGACGGGGCGATCGAGGTTCCAGAAGTGCTTCCACGCGTCGTTCCACGCCGACATCGGATGGCGCCTCGGCAACACCGCGACCACGCCGAGGCGGGCGACGGTGGTGAGAGCCACCACGAACGGCTCGATGTCGGGCACGTTGAACAGGACGTGGTGACAGACCACGACGTCGAAGCGCCCCACAGGGGTTCCCGACAGTTCCGCCTCGATCGCCACGTCGGGCCAGCGCCCCTCGATCTCGCGATGTTCGATCCCCGCGCTCTCGGCCGAGGCGGCGAACCGCTCGAGCATCGCCCGACTGCCGTCGACACCGGTGACGTGTCGGGCCCGCGGGCCCAACGGAAGGGACGACCGCCCACCACCGCAACCGACGTCGAGAACCGAACCCCCGTCGGGCGGCAACAACTCCCGAGCCAACGCGTGCACCGGATCGTCGGGGTCGGCCGTGTCGTCCATGGCGAACGTGGCGGGGTCGTGCGACCACGGTGGCACCTCGGCCCGCGCCACGATCTCGTCGGGTATGGCCCAACTCGCCAGCATCTCGGCCCACCGCGCTCCGGCGGGCGTGAGGGCGGCGGTCTCCGACACGTTCAGTCGCGCGTCACCCGCACGGGCAACTCACGCGGACCACGAATCTGACCGACGCTCCAGACCACGTCGTCCTCGGTGCCGTCGATGGAGAAGTTCGGGAAACGACCGATGAACTCCTCGACGGCCACGCGAAGTTCGAGGCGCGCCAGGTTCGACCCGAGACAACGGTGGATTCCGAGTCCGAAGGCGGCGTGACGATTCTCCTGACGGTCGATCAACACCTTGTCGGCGTCGACGAACTCGGCGGGATCGAGATTCGCCGCCGGGAACGGCAGAAGGACCCACTCGTCCTTCTTCATCGGACAACCGTGGAAATCGTGATCCTTGGCGACCAGTCGCGCCATCGTGACGGGGGCGTACGCCCGCAGGAACTCCTCAATGGCGGTGGTCATCAGGTTCGGATCGGCCACCAGGCGGCGTCGATCCTCGTCGTGGGTGGCGAGGTGCCAGAGGCTGGAGCCGATCGCACTCCAGGTGGTGTCGATGCCGGCCACCAACAACAACAGGATGACTCCCCCCACCATGTTGTCGGGCAACTTCTCGCCGTACATCTCCACGTCCATCAGGTAGGAGGTGAGGTCGTCGCGCGGATTGGCTCGGTGATCCTCGATCTGCGCCAACAAATAGGCGTCGATGCGCTCGAACGAACGAATGCGCTCCTCGGGTTCGCCGTTGATGCTCTCGAGAATGTCGTGGACGAACCCGCGGAAGATGTCGTCGTCCTCGAGCGGGAAACCCAACATGCGAGAGATCACGTTGACCGGAATGTGTTGGGCGTAGTCGAGAGCTGCGTCAACGCGCTCACCGGCCGCGATCTTGGCCTCCATGGCGTCGAGCAACGAACGGCACAGGACGCGCACCTCGCCCTCCCACTCGGCGATCTTCTTGGGTGAGAACGGCGGGAGCAACAGACGACGGGCGTCGTGATGGAACGGCGGGTCACTGGTGATGGGCGGGGCGCCCCCGATGGGCGCCTCGTCTTCGGGGATCACGGTGCTCACCACCACGGCGCGACTGGTGTAGTTCTCGGTGTCGTAGGCGATCTCGCGCACCGTTTCGTGCGTGACGGGCAACCACGTGCCGCCGTAGCGATCGCTATGGGCGACCGGGCAGGACGAACGCAACTCGCTCCAGATCGCGTGGGCGTTGCGGTTGTACGCCGGATCGGCGTGATCGAAGTCGGTGGTCCAGTCGGTGACCGGACCGTAGATCGAGACGGGGGGTTCGTAGACGGTCATGGTCGATCGATTCTCACTCGGAGAGTGAGATGGCGAACTCGGGGCAGTTGGCCACGGCCAACTTCGCCCGCTCCACCAGATCGGGGCTGACGGTTCCGTCGCCGATCACGACCGCGTTGCCGTAATCGTCGACGTCGAACAACTCGGGAGCGAGGGCGTAACAACGGTTGTGCCCTTGGCACTTCTCGGCATCGACGTGAATTCGCATGAAATCACCCTACCCCTGCGTCGCGTGGAGTTGAATTTGGAGCGTGCCCCCCGCGAAACCCGTGGCGACGAACGCTCCCCTGGCCATCCTGCTCCCACCGTCGGAGGGCAAAGCCGCCGGTGGCGCCAAACCGGGTTGGCGGACGGGAAGCGGAGAGTTCGGTCGCTCGCTGACCCGCCGACGATCCGAACTGCTCTCGGCACTGGAGTCCCTCGGTGGTGGCGACGCCAAGTTGCTGGGAGTCGGCGGACGGAACCTCGACGAGGCCCGGCGGACGAACCTCTCGATCTCCGGAGCGCCCGTGTTGCCGGCCCACCAGCGTTACACCGGCGTGGTGTGGGACCACCTCGCGCCGGCCACCATGTCGACCGCGGTCCATCGACGGGCCTCGGAGTCGATCCTCGTGATTTCCGGGCTTCTCGGGCTGGTGGCGTTCGACGACCCGATCCCCGATTACAAGCTCAAGATCGGGGCCTCCTTCGCGCCGATCGGCAAACTCTCCACCTGGTGGCGTGAGCCGTTGTCGAAGACGTTGAACACGCGACTCGCCGGGCATCACGTCATCGACCTGTTGCCCAACGAACATCGGGCGGCCTGGACACCCACGCCCGAGTCGTACGCCAGCCTGAGGTCGGTGACCTTCGTCGAGAAGTCCGGGAAGGTCGCGGGTCACGACGCCAAGGCCGCCAAGGGATCACTGGCCCGTCATCTGTTGGAGACGCTTGAAGAACCCGCCGCGGCCCTGCGGGCCTGGAAGCACCCGCGCTTCCGTCTGGAGATCAGAGAAGTTTCTCGCGGAAGAAGCTGAGCACCCGCTGCACACTGGCTTCGTCGCGTTGCTCGGTGAGCACCGAGTGGTCGGTCTTGTTCGACGACGGCAGTTCGATCGCGATGAACGCGTCACCGAGAAGTCGACGCAGCGAGTCGAAACGCGTGCCGACCAGTCGGTCACCGGTGTAGCGCAGACCCAGCACCTGACAACCCTCCTCGGCGCGCCGCTTCACCACCAGCGCGTCGTCGGGCGAGAGATTCAGATCGGCCGCTCGCTTGGCGCCCATCGGGAACGGCAACGACGGCTGGCTGAGAACGGGGGCCAACATGTGGTCGTCGAGCATCATGCCGAGGGCGAATCCGCCGCTGAAACACATGCCCACCGCTCCGATGCCCTTGCCGCCGATCTCCTGATGCAACGACCGCCCGAGGGCGCGCAACCATCCGATGACGGGTGAGGTCTCGTTGAGGGCCATGGCGGTGAACTCCTTGGAGACGCACACCTTGGCCAACGACGACATCGCGTAACCGTTCGACATCTCCCGGCCGGGGGTGCCCACCAGGTCGGGCATCACGACGGTGAACCCCGACGACACCACCTCCTCGGCGAAGGCCGCCACCTTGGGCGTGATGCCCGGCACCTCGTGGACCACCACCACCAACGGGCCGCGTCCCTTGCGATAGGTGTCGTGAGTGATACCGGCGGCCGAGAAAGATCCCTTGGTCCATCCGTTCAGAACGTTCGTGTTCACGTGAGGCTCCTCGCCGCTTCCAATGCCCGCTGGACCAATCCATCGGTGCCGAGTTTCATCGTGGTCAGATCGATGCCCTCCTGCTGGCCCATCGCTCCGTGAAGGTAACGGGCGTACACACCCTCGCTGATCACGGCCAGACGCCAACAGGAGAAGGCCACGTAGTAGTCGACCGCCGACACGTCGCGACCGGTAGCGGTGGCGTAGCGCTCCACCAGCTCGCGATAGGGCGGGAAGCCGCCGGCGGGCGTGGGGTCGTTGGCCCGCAACGCGTTCGACGGACCGTCGCTCCAATAGACGCCGAGATACCCGAGATCGGCCAACGGATCGCCCAGGGTGCACAGTTCCCAGTCGAGGACCGCGGCGATGCGACCGGTGGAGACGTCGGTGAGGCAGTTACCGAAACGGAAGTCACCGTGGGCGATGACCACCCCTTGTTGCCGCGGCAGATGGGCGCCCAAACGGCGGACCACCTCGTCCATCTCGGCGAGATCGCGCGTCTTGGAGTTCTCCCACTGCGTACTCCAACGCTTCAGTTGACGCTCGATGTAACCGTCCCGTCGGGCCAGATCGCCGAGGCCGACCTCGTCGACGTCGACCGCGTGCAGATCGGCCAACACGTCGATCAGGTGATGCGCCGCGGTCGGACGCAAGTCCACGGGCAACGCGCTCGCCTTGTCGGCGCTGTCGAGCACCACCCCGTCGACGAAACCCATCACGTAGAAATTGGCCCCGTTGACGCTCTCGTCGGTGCACAGACCGAGGGCGCGGGGCACCGGAACCGCGGTCGAGCCGACGGCAGAGATGATGCGGAACTCGCGTGCCATGTCGTGGGCGGTGGCCAACACGTGTCCGAGAGGCGGTCGGCGCAGGACGAGGTGGGTGCCGGCGGCGTCGGTGACCCGATAGGTCAGATTCGAGCGACCACCGGCGATGAGTCGGAAGTCGAACGGTGCGCGGGCGCCCTCGACGTTGTCGACGAGCCACGCGCTCACCTTGTCGACGTCGATCCCCTGCACACTCATCGCGCTCCCCCCGGAACGGAACGGTAGTTCGTGTCCGAGCCGGACGTTCAGCCCGGACGGGTGACGCCGACGACCTTGTTCCAACTGACGGCGGTGAGGCGAACGGTGCGGCCCACCCCCGGTGCGTCGACCATCATGCCGTCGCCGACGTAGATGCCCACGTGGGTGATGGGGTCGTAGAAGAAGATCAGGTCGCCGGGTTCGATGTACTCCACCGGAACGCGGGGCGAGGACGAGAACTGCCGACGCGACTGGTGGGGCAGGGAGACTCCGGCTTTCTGCCACGCCCACATGGTGAGACCCGAGCAGTCGAACGCCTGGTTCTCGATGGCGGCGTTCTTCACGTACTTCACCCCGACCTGGCTGCGCGCCGCCGCCACCGCGATGGCGCCGCGCGAACTGCTGGCGGGGATGCTCGACGGATCGAACCGGGGACGCGACGCGCTCGCGCCGGAGGTGGACTGCCCAGACGAGGAGCCGGGCGCTCGACTGGCGGCCAGGGCGTTGGCCTGCGCCCGCGCGGCGGCGGCCGCGGCGGCGGCGCGACGGGCACGTTCCTTGGCCAACGCGTCACCGAGTTCCCGTTCGGCCTTGGCCTTCAACGCGGTGTACTCGGCGATCTTGTCGGTCGCTTCGCTCTGGTGTTCCTGAATGCGGGTCGCCAACTCCTCGGCCGCGACGCGATCGCGTTCGAGTCGCGACTTCTTGTCGTCGAGGTCGCCGATGAGGGCGTCCAACTGATCCGAATCGGCCGAACCCAGGTTCAAGGCCATCTCGGTGAGGTACTGCCGCTGCACCGCCTCGTTGGGTCCGGCGCCCGGCGAGAGGAGTCCGGTGAGGCTTCCGCCTCGACCACCGCCCACGAAGGCCTGCACCGCCAAGTCGGACATCTGCGCGCGGAGCCCGCCGACCTCCACCTCCATCGCCGCGATGGTCACCTCGGCCTCGGCGATCTCCACGTCGAGACGCGCCTTGTCGTCCTCAGCCACCCGCAGCTCCTCGCTGAGGCGGTCGACCTCCTCCTCGGCGGCCTCCAGACGATCGGCCATCTCGTTCACCTTGCGACGGGCGTCGTCGACCGAGTCCGCAACGGCCGGCCCACCCCACGTGAGGGCGCCACCGAGCAAGGCGGCACCACAGGCCAGAGACGCCGCCAGGCGTCGAAAAGAGGATCTCGTCGCGGGGTCCGACATGACCCACGGCAGGCTAGTCAGGGTGGCCCGAGGTCGGTCATCGTCCCTGCTGAGGGGCCGAATCCGGTTCCGCGAACGCGGACGATCTCATTCCCATTCGAGACCGACGATCTCATTCCCATTCGAGACCGACGATCTCATTCCCATTCGAGATCAACGATCTCATTCCCATTCGAGACCGACGATCTCATTCCCATTCGAGACCGACGATCTCATTCCCATTCGATTGTCCCGGGCGGCTTGGACGTGATGTCGTAGGCCACCCGGTTGATGCCGGGCACCTCGTTGATGATGCGACTGGCCATGCGCTCCAGGAGTTCATAGGGCAGTCGGGCCCAGTCCGCGGTCATCGCGTCGTCGCTGGTGACCGCGCGGATGATGATGGGGTGCGCGTACGTGCGCTCGTCACCCATCACCCCCACCGAGCGGATGTCGGGCAACACCGCGAAAGCCTGCCAGATGTCGCGCTCCAAACCGGCCAGTCGGATCTCCTCGCGCACGATGAAGTCGGCGTCCTGCAGCAACGCCACCTTGTCGGGGGTGACCTCACCGATGATGCGCACGCCCAAGCCGGGTCCCGGGAACGGCTGTCGCCAGACGATCTCGTCGGGCAGCCCCAGCTCCAGTCCCAGACGACGTACCTCGTCCTTGAACAACGAGCGCAGGGGTTCGACCAAGCGCAACGTCATGTCCTCGGGCAAACCACCGACGTTGTGATGGCTCTTGATGACCGCCGCGGTGCCGTCGCTGCCACCACTTTCGATGACGTCGGGGTACAGGGTTCCCTGCACCAGGAACTCGGCGTCGGTCACTCCTCCGGTGTGCTGTTCGAAGACGCGCACGAACAACTCGCCGATCACCTTGCGCTTGGTCTCGGGATCGGTGACCCCGGCCAAACGCTCGAAGAACTGCGCGCCGGCATCGACATGGATCAGTTCGATGCCCAGGTTGCGCTTGAACGTCTCGACCACTTGATCGCTCTCGTTCTTGCGCATCAATCCGGTGTCGACGTACACACAGGTGAGTTGGGCGCCGATGGCCTTGTGCACGAGGGCCGCCGCCACCGCCGAATCGACACCGCCGGACAGGGCGCAGATGACGCGCTTGTTCCCCACCCGCTCGCGCACGAGGGCCACCTGCTCGTCGATGACCGAGCCCATGGTCCACGACGTGTCGCAGGCGGCCAGGTCGTGAAGGAAACGACGCAACACCTCGGTGCCGAACGGCGAGTGCACCACCTCGGGGTGATACTGCACGCCCCAGATGCGACGCGCGGGACTCTCGAGTACCGCCACCGGCGCGTCGGGGGTGCGGGCCGTGGCCACGAAACCGTCGGGAACCCGCGAGATGGCGTCGAAGTGGCTCATCCACACGTCTTGCTCATCGGGAATGTCGCCCACCAGCAAGGTGGTCTCGGACCCGGGGATGCGGCTCATGCGCGTGCGGCCGTACTCGCCGCGCGACCCCCGGCCCACCTCGCCCCCGAGTTGATGGGCGATCAACTGCGCGCCGTAACAGATACCCAGAATGGGCACCCCGAGGTCGTACACCGCGGGGTCGAGCGCCGGAGCGCCCTCGACGTGGACGCTCTTGGGGCCGCCCGACAGGATGATGGCCGCCGGCGACTTGGCGGCCATGGCCGTCGCCGACATCGAATGCGGGACGATCTCGGAGTAGACGCGGTGTTCGCGCACCCGACGGGCGATGAGTTGGGCGTACTGCGCACCGAAATCGACGACGAGAACGGTGCTGCGCGAGGTCACGGTCACAGCGTAGTCCGACCCACCAACTGGTGAACCGGCCGACGGACGTGGAACGATGGTCTCGTGTCGTCGTTCCGCCGTGTCCTGCTGATCGTGGTCGCGTTGCTGGCGGTCTCGGCACCGGCGTCGGCCTCGGTGCCACCTGACACCACCGTTCCGGAATCCCCGACATCGGACTCGAGTCCGCCCGACACGGTCAACGACTTCATGGATCTCGAGCGCGACGTCACCGAATGCATCAGCTCGAATCCACTGCCCGGTTGCGGTCGCGAGCCCACCAGCCCCGGCGATCGCGGTGGATGGCAACAACTGTTGCTGTTCGGCATCATGCTCGGGGGCATGGCGGTGATCTTCGTGCGGGTCTTCTTCTCCGTTCGATCCCGCGATCGACGATCGTCGGACCGGTGATCATTCGCCCCGGAAACGCGGGGCCCTCTTCTCCATGAAAGCGGTGCGACCCTCGACGGCGTCGGCGCTCTCCCAGGCCGCCAGGCGAAGGGTCTCCACCCGATCCGACGAGGGATGCCCGGCGGCACCGGCCTCCAGGGCGAACAGCCGCTCGAGCGCCGCCTTGTGCGCTCGCACGGTGAGAGGGGCCAGGCCGCTCAGTTCCGCGGCCCACGCCATCGCCTCGTCGTGGCTCCCGATGCGATGGACGAAACCTCCGAGAAGATCGTCGGCCGCGAACGCCTCACCGGTGAGCAACATACGACGGGCGACGCTCCATCCGGCCTCGCGTCCGAGACGCGCGACCGTCCAGGTGTCGACGGCCAGACCCAACTTCGCCGCGGGCACCCCGAATCGGGAGGCGGACGAGGCCATTCGAAGGTCGCACGCGGCAGCCAGCTGCGACCCGGCGCCCAGTGCCGGTCCCTCCACCGCGGCCAGGGTGATGCATCCCAGTTCGCCGAACCCCCGCAGGACGTCGAGCAGGGTCTCGGTGAACTCCCCCAACTCCACTCCCCCGAGATCGGCCCCACTGCAGAACGCCGGCGGTTCGCCCGAGAGCACCACCACCCGTGCGCCGCGCGAGGCGGCCTGCGACTGAGCCGCGCGCATGGCCTTCAACGTGGACAAGTCGACGGCGTTGCGCTTGTCGGGTCGGTCGATACGGATGGAGCAGACGTCGTCGTCCCAGTTCACGCGCACGGTCACGTGCGCACCGTATCGCCCCCGATTGGCACGAGCGGGGGTTCGTGCAGCATTGTTCGGGGGTGAGTTCTCCGTCGTCCGACCCGGTGCGCGAACGTCGGGCCCGCATCGCCAAGTGGACCCTCATCGCCAACCGCGTGGGCTATCTGCTCTTCGCGCTGGCGATCGCGCTGTTCGTCATGGCGTTCGCCTTCGGTTTCAAGGGCCCGATCGTCACGGCGATCACGGTCACGCTGGTGTTGGGCTCCATCCTGCTCGCGCCGGCCATCGTGCTCGGGTACGCGGTGAAGGCCGCCGAGAAGGACGACACAGTGCGCGGACTCTGAGCGATGCCCTCGTGGAACTGGTGGCAGGAAAAGCCGGATTCCGGCTTTTCCTGCCACCAGTTCCACCAGAGGGTCGGGTCGCCGATCGGCGAGTACCGTGACGGGCGATGTCCATGAGATTGCCGGCCGCCGAACGTCGAGAGCAGTTGCTCACGGTCGCCATGGACGTGTTCGCCCGTGAGGGGTACCACCAGACCTCCATGAACGACGTCGCCGAGGCGGCCGGGATCACCAAGCCGGTTCTCTACCAACACTTCGCCTCCAAACGAGAGCTGTACCTGGCTCTCATCGAGGAGGCCGGGGCGCGTCTGCTGACCGCGGTGACCGATCCGCGCATCGCGGCCACCGAGGGTCGTCGACGAACCGAACTTGGTTTCATCGCCTACTTCCAGTGGGTGCACGAGGACAACGACTCGTTCCAATTGCTCTTCGGCGGCGGATCGCGTCGCGATCCCGAGTTCAGCGAGGCCGCCGGTCGCTTCACGTCGATGATCGCCGACGTGATCGAACCGCTGATCACCGCCGACATCGACCCCGAACACCGGCGCACGCTGGCGCACGCGATCGTCGGTCTGGCCGAGGGCGTGTCGCGGCGCCTCATCCGACTCGGTGGGGAGTTCGACCCGGAGTCGGTCGCCAAGCAAGTCAGCGATCTGGCCTGGGCCGGATTGCGCGCCGCGCAGCGGTCACGCTGAGACGCGGCGCAGGACGCGCAAACTTCCCGTCGCCGACGTCTCGACGAAGCGACCCGAATCGATCGCCGGCCGATAGATCTGCTCGTACGGCGGTCGGCCACCGTCGGCCGGATCGGGGAAGACGTCGTGGATGGCCAAGGTGCCACCGACGACGACGCGGGGCGTCCACAGATCGTGATCCAGTCGCGCGGGCTCCACCCCGTGTCCGCCGTCGATGAAGAGGAACGACAACGGCGTGGTCCATGCGCGCGCCACGGTCGGTGACTGCCCGACCACCGCGATCACGTGATCCTCGAGTCCGGCGTCGTGCACGGTGCGACGGAAGAACGGCAACGTGTCCATCTTGCCCACCGCGGGATCCACGAGCGTCGGATCGTGCCATTCCCAGCCGGGCTGGTTCTCCTCGGAACCCCGGTGATGATCGACCGCGAACAACACGGTGCCGCACAGTCGCGCCGCCTCACCCAACCAGATCGACGACCGGCCGCAGTACGAACCGACCTCGAGAAACGCCGCCCCCGGGTGCTCGCGACCGGCCGCCAACGCGGCGTCGTGCAACGCGTCGCCTTCGTCGGGAGGCATGAAGCCCACGGCGGCGAGGGCGGCCTCGCGGAGCCGCCCGGTGATCACCAGGTGTCCCAGTGGATGATGGTGTCGGCGGCCGGACGAGTGGCCGGCTTGAAGTCCGTGCCCTTCGTGAAGGCCACGGGCGACAGGCACACCTGCTGCACCGTGTCGAACGGGATACCCAGGATGTCGGCGACGCGCTGCTCCTGCATCAGGTGCACCGTGGTCCACGCCGTACCGAGACCGCGCGCACGGGCCGCGAGCATGAAACTCCACATGGCCGGGAGGATGTTGCCCATCACCGACGACACCATCATGCCCATGCCCCCGGTGGCCTCGGACCGCCCACCGACGTTGCAGGGGATCACCAACACCGGAGCGTCACCCATGTGGTCGGCGAGATAGTCGGCCGAATCGGCGGAGCGCTGCTGCTGGCGGTTCATGGTCTCGTCGCCCTTGTCGATGGTACGGATGTAGACCCCATCCATCTGTTGGTAGATCGAGAAGCACTCCCGGTACACCTCGCCGATGGCCTTGCGCTTGGCGGCGTCCTTGACCACCACGAACTGCATGGTCATGTTGTTCGAGCCCGAGGGCGACTGCATGGCCAGGTTCACGCACTCGCGGATCAACTCGTCGGGGACCGCCTTGTCGAAGTCCAGGCGCTTGCGCACCGCCCGGGTGGTGGAGAGGAGTTCGTCGGGGTTCAAAGGGAGAAGTGCCACGGGGCGAACCTTACCGCCCGACGTGGAGGCGTCGGACAGCCGAGTTCGTGCCAAGATGAGTGCATGGCTACCCCCGCCCCCGGTGACTCGGACTTCGACGCTCTGGCCGACTTGATCTCGTTGCTCGACCTGGAGCCCATCGAGGTCAACATCTTCCGTGGCCGGTCACCACAGGAGAATCGCCAGCGCGTGTTCGGTGGTCAGGTGGCCGGTCAGGCCTTGGTCGCGGCCTCGCGCACCGTCGACGACCGCGATCGTCGCGTGCACTCGTTGCACGCCTACTTCCTGCGACCCGGCGATCCCACCGCTCCGATTCTGTACGACGTCGACCGCATCCGTGACGGAAAAAGCTTCACCACCCGACGAGTGGTCGCCATTCAGCACGGTCAGGCCATCTTCAACCTGCAGGCCAGCTTCCACGCTCCCGAGGAGGGACTGTCGCACCAGGTCGACATGCCCGAGGTCCCCGCGGCCGAGACGCTTCCCGATTTCAAGACGCGCATGGCCCCGCACAAGCACCTTCTCGGCGAATGGTACGACCGACCCCGACCCATCGACATTCGGTACGTGCAGGGTGATCCCATGTCGCGTTCGCGCGTTCCCACCATGCAACAGTCCGTGTGGTTGCGCGCCGACGGCCGTCTGCCCGACGATCCCACGTTGCACGCCTGCATCGTCACCTATGCCAGCGACATGACCCTGCTCGACACCACGGTGTTGCCCCACGGCCTCAACTGGTCCGACAGCGGGTTGCAGATGGCCAGCCTCGACCACGCGATGTGGTTCCATCGTCCGTTCCGCGCCGACGAGTGGTTGCTCTACGACCAGATGACCCCGAGCACCTCCAACGCGCGCGGATTGGCCACCGGTTCGATCTTCACGCACGACGGACAACTGGCCATCACCGTGGTGCAAGAGGGTCTCATCCGTCGCGAGCGGTCATGAGACGTTCACCCTTCGTCGCGATCGCCTGCGCGCTCGTATTGGTCGCCTGCGGCTCGTCCGACGAAGGCGGTTCCACCGACACCGGTTCCGGCGACATCGATTCGACCGTGACGCAGCCGCCGGTGGTCGACGATCCGACCACGACGATCGACGACGGCAATGCGACCACCGACGAACCCTCGTTCCCCGCCACGTTGGGTGATCCGGCCGACGGATGGACCGAGCCGGTCGACGTCGCCTCCCGTTTCGCCCCCGGGGTGGAGCCCACCGACTACCTCGTGGAGCGCATCGGCGTGGTCTCGGTTCTCGACGCCGACGGCTCGCGTGGCGCGACCGCACTCGACATGACCGACCTCACCGTCGCCGATGGCGAACGAGGTCTGCTCGGACTGGCTTTCGACTTCGACGGGAATCGGGCCTTCGTGAACTACACCGACCTGGACGGCAACACCAACGTCGACCAGTACCGCGTGCTCGAGGACGGCACGTTCGACGCCGCGACGCGCGAACGCGTGTGGTTCCTGCCGCAGCCGTACCCCAACCACAACGGCGGCGAGATCCTCTGGGCCGACGGGGCGCTCTGGATCTTCACCGGCGACGGCGGTTCGGGCGGGGATCCCGACCGCGTCGCACTCGACCCCGAGAGTCGGTTGGGCAAGGTCGTCAAACTCGTCGAGACCGACGGGCGTTGGAGCGACGGCGAGATCGTGGCGGTCGGGTTGCGCAATCCGTGGCGCGCGTTCCTCGACCAGGAGACCGACGAGTTCTGGATCGCCGACGTCGGACAGAACGAGATCGAGGAGATCAACGTCGTCGGGCGAGGCGACATCGACGGCGTCAGTTTCGGTTGGAGCCACCTCGAGAGCACGTCGGTGTTCAACCAGGATCAGTCCGAACGCCACGCCTCGTACCGATCGGTCGAGCCGGTGCTCGACTACCGACACACCGATGGTCGCTGCTCGATCTCGGGTGGTGCCGTGTACCGCGGCGAGCGCGTGCCCAGCGTCGGTACGTGGTTCGTCTACGCCGACTGGTGCACCGGCGAGGTGTTCGCCACCTGCTTCGACGAGTCGCGCGCGCAGTGCGGCACCGTCACCCTCGGCACCGTGTCGAGAGCGGTTGGCGTGGTGGCCGACGCCGCGGGGGAGCTGTGGGTGCTGTCGCAGGACGGTCCCGTGGTCCCGATCGTCGGAGCCTGACCGACGGACCCGAGCCCCGTCGGTCGGTCAGCGACGCTGACCCATGAACATGCGCTTCAGTGCGTCGTAGTTCTCGATGCAATGTCCGGCACCGAGCACCACGGCCTCGAGGGGCATGTTCGACATCAACACCGGCACCTGCGTCTCGCGCTGGATGCGATCGGCGAGACCGCGCAACAGCCCACCGCCACCCACCAGGTACATACCGCGCACCAGGAAGTCCTGTGCCAACTCGGCCGGTGCCTTGGCGAGACAGCGCACCACCGACTGCACGATCTGGGTGACGACGTCGTCGATCGCGTAACGGATCTCCTCGGGCGTGAGCACGACCGTCTTGGGCAGACCCATCATGAGATCGCGTCCGCTGACCTCGGCCTCCACTTCGTCGGGCGTGGGAGCGGCCGAACCGATGGCCTTCTTGATCTCCTCGGCGGTGCGCTCGCCGATGGCGATGCCGTGTTCGCGACGCACGTAGTTCTGGATGGCGGCGTCGATGTCGAAACTCCCGACTCGCACCGCCTCCAGAGCGACGATGCCTCCGAGGCTGATCACCGCGGTCTCGCTGGTGCCACCGCCGATGTCGATCACCATGTTGCCCACCGGCTCGTCGATGGGAAGCTGCGCCCCGATGGCGGCGGCCATCGGCTGTTCGATCAGCTGGGCGTCGGCCGCGCCGGCCCGGCGGGCCGCGTCGGTGACGGCGCGACGCTCGACCTCGGTGATGGCCGAGGGAACGCAGATGACCACCTTGGGTCGCGTGAAACGGCTCACGCCCACGCGCTGCAACAGCAGTCGGATCATTCGCTCGGTCACGTCGAAGTCCGTGATGGCGCCCCCGCGTAGCGGGCGCACCGCCACGATGTATCCCGGGGTGCGGCCGATCATGTGCCAGGCCTCGTGGCCGGTGGCCAACACCTCGCCCGTCTGTCGGTTGAGCGCGATCACCGAGGGCTCGTTCAGCACGATGCCGCGACCCTTCATGTACACCAGGGTGTTGGCCGTGCCGAGGTCGATCGCTAGGTCACGGGCCATGGTTTTCCTCCGGGTCGTCACTGTCGACGACATCGTCGATACCGGTCAACGGCACGGGCCGATCGACCACCGCCCGACGGGCGTCGGGCGAGAGAGCGTTCAGGTGACGGCGGAAGTCGTCCACACTGTCGTCACTGGCCGGAGTGCGACGGCTGGCCGCCACACCGACGACGATGATCAGGCACAACACCAGCACGGCGACGAGAACGGTGACCACTCAGCCTCCCGGTCCGTCGTTCGCGGTCGCGACGCCTGCCGGTGGAGTCACCCTCGTCGCCCCGGTTCCCCAATCGCTACCGCCGTTCCAGGTCTCGTGCTTCCAGATCGGTGCGCCGGCCTTGAGGGCGTCGATCGCGAATCGGGCGGCGGCGAACGCCTCGGGGCGGTGCGGGGCCGACACCACGGCGATCACCGAGCTCTCCCCCAACTCGATACGGCCCGTGCGATGGTGGAGCGCGATGCGGCCGATGTCGCTCCACCGACGGCGGGCCTCGGCGGCGATCCCCCGGAACGCGGGAACCACCTCGCTGGCGTAGGCCTCGTATTCGAGGTGGGTGACGCCGTCTCGGAGCTCGTCGCCCTCCACGGCGTGATCGCGAACCGTTCCCGAGAAGACGACCACGGCCCCGCAGTCGGGTCTCACGGCCCAGTCGTAGAGCTCGCCGACCGACAAGGGCTGGTCACCGATGGCGAACCATTCGTCGGTCGTCCGTTCGGAGAGCACGCCCGAATCGTAGCGGTTGCCCCTCGTCATCGGACTCGCCCCGACGACACCGGCGCGACTCGGCTCACTAACCTCACCTCTTCGTGAGCCAGAACGAGGACGACGCCCTTCCCCCGGCGCCTCAGCCGCAACACGAACGCGTCTGGCGTCATCCCTCCGAACTCGGATTCGCCGCCCACACCTTGAGAGTCGAGCAGCGACCCGACATCGGTCGCACCGGGCGCGGTCTGCTGCTCTTCTCCTTGGTCGCCGGAAGCATCCTGCTCCTCGGGCTGGTCGTCATGGTGCAACCGCGCACCGCCGGGACCGACGCGGTGGGAGTGATCGAGCTCACCAGTCGATCCGTCGAGGTGGTCGAACTTCAGGGCCCGAGCGGAAACGACCCCATGGCCATGGTCGTCGGTGACGGGGCGTACCTCGTCACCACCTGGGCCGCGATCGACGCCACCGCCGACGCGACCTTCACGGCGATCGACCCGCGCGACGGTCGTCGACGCACGGCGAACATCTACCACGTCGACGAGAACCTGCACCTGGTGGTGTTGCGCGTCGGCGACGTCGACGCCGGGCGCATCGACACGCTTCCCGCCAAAGCCGAGGTGGCACTGGGGCACGGGGTCATCGTGGCCGACGGTGCCGGACGTCCCTTCTCGGTGGGACGGCGAACCGACGACGGACTGGTGATTCTCGACGGGTCTCCGCCCTCGGGCACGAACATGACCGAGGGCGCGCCGGTTCTCGACCGCTTCGGCGGGCTCATGGGTCTGTACACCGAGGAGAACACCGAACCCTGCTTCGTCCCCATCGAGGACGTCGAGAATCTGTTGCGCGATCTGGCCCGCGACTAACGGGCGCGCATTCGTCGACGCACCCATGCGCCGACCACGGTGGCGATCGACAGCGCCGTGACGACCATCGCGCCCAAGGCCAGCTCCTGTCGTCGCTTGGGCGTGAGCATCGTCCACCACTTCGCGTCGGTGCCCTCGACGAAGGCCTGCTCGTTGGTCACCGTGGGGGCCCAACCCTCGGCCCGCAACCGACCGTTCGAGACCAACCAGGGCGACCGCACGTAGGGGCGCAATCCGGGCGGAATGGGGCCGCGCTGGAAGCGCCACCGGACGTCGGCCACGAATTCGGCCACGCGATCGGGCAGACGAAGTCGAGGGGCCATTCCCCACAACGAGCGCACCCGAGAGCCGGGCACGTGGCCGTCCGGTGCGACGTTGTAGACGCCGTCCAGACGTCGCTCCACGACCAACTCGACGGCCGAGGCCAGATCGTCGAGATGGAGGAACTGGGCCGGGACGTCGTCCTCCCCCAATCGTCCCCCCATGCCCGCGGCCAGAGCACGCACCAAACTGCTCGTGCCGTCGGCCGCCATGGCCGGGACGGGACGTAGCACACAGGTCGATCGGCCCGGCGCCGCCTCGCGCCAGTCGTCCACCATCTGCTCGACCGTGGCCAACTGTCGCGCGAAGGCGAAACCGAAGTCGGGTCGCAGCGCCGCGTCCTCGGTGATGGGAACCGGATTGTTCGGCCATGCGCCGTACACCATCGCCGACGAGAGGAGGACCACGTGACGGACCCCGCGTTCGGTCGCCACCGCCAGCAACTCCGGGGTTCCGACGGCCGCGCTGCGACCCCGCGCCGCCAGGGCGTCGTGATCCCCCGGAGCCAGATGCACCAACACGTCGACGGGCCCGTCGATGGAGTTGCCGTCGCGTTGGTTCCCCGCACCCCGCTGGATCTCGGTGACGGCATAGCGCCCGGAGGTGGTGAGTCGTTCGACCACGCGGCGACCGAGCGGCCACGAGGCACCGGTGACGACCACCGACACCAGAGCGGTGCCGTCGCTCCCGCGATCGGTCGGAGACTCCATCGCCGTCATGCGCGAAACGCTACTTCGTCGGCTCCGTTCGATCCGGCACGCGGGAACGTTCGCGCGCGTTTCCCGACGTCGGTCACCGGCTCGGGAGTCGTAGGCTCGCCTCGTGGCCGACGATCTTCCCCGCGACCCTCGATCCGGAGACTCCGGCGACGAACCCGATCCGTTCTCGGCCATGTTCGGCGGCATGTTCGGCGGAATGTTCGGCGACATGATGAAGATGTTCCAGGGACAAGGCCCCATCCAGTGGGACACCGCCCGGCAGATCGCGCAGTCGACCGCCACCGGTGGTCGCACCGAGAACAACATCGATCCGCGCACGAGAATCGAGTTCGAGAATCTGGCCCGCATCGCCGCGCTGCAGGTGCACATGGGAACCGGCATCGGCGACCTGTCGAACGTGATCGACGTCCTGCCCGACATGGTCACGCCCGGTCAGTGGGCCCAACGCACCCTCGACGATTACCGTCCGCTCTTCACCGACCTGGCGACGGCGTTGGGAACGTCGGCCACCAACCCCGAAGCGTCCGAGGGCGACCCCTTCGCGGGCATGTTCGCCAACCTCACCGGCATGCTCGCTCCCATGACGATGGGCATGACCGTCGGTTCGATGGTGGGGCTGATCGCCAAGCGATCGCTCGGTCAGTACGACCTGCCACTCCCCCGCCCGACCGGTTCGCGACTGGCGTTGCCGGCCGACAACATCGACGCGTTCGCCCACGAGTGGGATCTTCCCGTCGATGACGTGCGGATGTGGACCCTCGTGCGCGAGATCGTCACCCACCAGATGTACGGCATCGCCCACGTGCGCGACGAGGTGACCTCGCTCATCAGCGCCCATGTCGCCGCGTTCCGACCCGACCCCACGGCCATCAGCGACAAGCTGTCGTCGATCGAGTCGTCCGACCCCGCCGAGATGATGTCGTCCCTCCAACGGATCCTCGGCGACCCCGAGTTGCTGCTCGGAGCGGTGCGGACTCCCGAGCAGGACCGCTTGCGACCGCGCCTCGACACGATCCTCTCGGTGGTCATCGGTTGGAGCGACTACATGACCGACCTCGTCGGAGCCAAGGTTCTCGGCAACCCGGGTCGCATCGCCGAGGCCGCGCGCCGACGGCGGGTGGACGGCGGCGACGAGACCAAGTTCGTCGAGCGCCTGCTCGGAGTGCACGTCGAACGCCAGCGGGTGGAGGCCGGTCGGGCCTTCGTCGACGGCGTCATCCAACGCGCGGGGATCGCCGGGCTGACACCGCTCTATTCGAACGTCGAGAGTCTGCCCACGCCGGCCGAACTGGAGGCCCCCGGCCTGTGGTTGGCCCGCATCGAATTCGTCAACGGCGACTGAATCGCTGACGCAACTGGGCCACCACCGACGACGGCTCCAGTCCCTTGCTCACCTGACGATTGCTCAACCAGTAGACCAACCCACCGCTGAAGCCGATCGACGACACCACCGCGAAGCCCACCACGCCGGGCAACTTCAGCAACACGGGGATGATCCCGGCCAGCACCCACATGAGTTGGAACTTCGTGTAGTAGTTGGCCAGAGCCCGCCCGCGGTTGGCGTCCGGGGCGTCGCGCTGCACGATCGACTCGAAAGCCATGCTGCCGATCGCGGCGGCGTAGTTGACGACGGCCATCAGCAACAAGGCGGTGATCGTGGTGGAGGTGAGCGCGGTCAGCAGACCCGCCGCTCCGATGAGCAGGAGCGCGGTGATCAACAGGTGCTCGATGTGCTCGAGCCGCTTCAAGGGTTTGGCGCTGAGGTTGCCGAGCAACGAGCCGATGGCGGCCAGGCTGACCGCGATGCCGAACCACATCGTGCCGAATTGGGGACCGAAGTGATAGCGCACCTGATACCACATGCCGTTGGGCGCCAGTTCCAGGCGCTCGACTCGGGGATGATCGGCGAAAAAGAAGGCCAGATGGAAGAAGGTGAAACCGACCGACGCCCGCACGAGGCTCATGGCCGACACCGCGATCAGCACGTTGGGTTGACGGAGTTCCTCGATCTCCAACTGCTGGGTCTCGCCGGTGGTGACCGACTGCCGCGGCAGGCGCATGGCGTTGAAGGCGGCCAGCACGAAGACGCCCGCTCCGAACACCAGGGTCGCCTTCGGCGACACGGCACTCAGGATGCCGGCGGGAATGGCGGCGAGGAATCCGACCACGCCGGCCGTCACCCCGAGACGGGCGTTCGACTGCACCAGATCCTTGTCACCACGCAACAGCGAGGGCAGAACCGCCGACTTGGAAACGCCGTACGTCTTGTTGAGCACCATGGCCAGGAACGCCAGCGGGAAGAGGAACAACGAGTCGAGTTGCGACACCATCAGCAACATCACCACCGCGCGCGACGCGGCGATCGACACGATCAGCAGGCGTCGCCCTCCGGGCATGCGGTCGATCACCGGGCCGATGAACCGCCCGAGCACGAGGAACGGGGCGAAGCTGACGGCCAGGAACAACAGGACTCTCCCGCGGGCCTCACCCGGGGTGATGGACAAGAAGAGCGAGTCGGCCAGAGCCACCGCCATGGACGCCTCGCCGGCGGCCATGAGGGCGTGCACGCGCACCAAGCGGGTGAACGGCGACGGGACGAATCGGTGCTGATGCCGCGGCGGCACGTACTCTCCGCCACGCCCCCGACCCGGGAGACTCGAGGGCGCCGCGTCGTTCACGACCACAGATTAGGTGACCACCGGGCGCACGCCCGTTCCATCGAATCGTGATCGTCGATCGAGAGACGTCAGGCGCGGGCGCGCTCGAACTTGTATCCCAGCCCGCGAATGGTGACGATGCGGGTCGGAGAGGCGGGGTCGTCCTCGACCTTGGCGCGCAAACGCTTGATGTGCACGTCCAGCGTCTTGGTGTCGCCCACGTAGTCCGTGCCCCACACCCGGTCGATCAGGGTCTCCCGGGGCAACACCCGACCGGCGTTCGCCAACAGGATGTGCAACAACTCGAATTCCTTGAGGGGCATGGCTACCTCGGCGCCGCTCACCAACACCTTGTGCTGATCGGGATCGAGCACGACCTCACCGACCACCAGGGTGTTGCCGTCGAGGTCGGCCACTCCCGCGGACGACTCGTTGGGGACGCGTCGCAACACCGCGCGCATCCGGGCCACCAATTCGCGCATGCGGTACGGCTTGGTGATGTAGTCGTCGGCTCCCACCTCGAGACCCACCACGGTGTCGATCTCGGCCCCCTTGGCGGTGACCATGATGATGGGAACCTGGGTCTTCTTGCGCAACTGTCGACACACGTCGATGCCCGAGATTCTCGGCAACATCACGTCGAGGAGCACCACGTCGGGCTGCACCACGTCGAATCTGTTGAGAGCCTCCATGCCGTCGCGCGCCACCTCGACCCGGAAACCCTCCTTCTTCAATCCCACGGTGAGGGCGTCGACGAAACTCTCCTCGTCCTCCACCAACAGCACGGTCTGCATTCCCATGATCAGCTCCTCATCCCGCTTCCGACATCGTCGTCATGACCAAACCGGGTGCCGCCGGCACCCGGAGAACGAACGTCGAACCCTCGCCCTCGACGCTCGTCACCGACACTTCTCCACCGTGGTTGGTGGCCACGTGACGGACGATGGCCAGGCCGAGGCCGGTTCCACCCGTCTCGCGGGAACGCGCGCGATCGACCCGGTAGAAACGCTCGAAGATGCGGTCGATGTCCCGGGCGGGGATACCGAGTCCGTGGTCACGAACCTTGAATTCCACCCACTGTCCGTCCGACCGGGCCGACACCTCCACCTTGCCCCCGCGCTCGGAGTACTTCACCGCGTTCTCCACCAGGTTGCCCAGTGCCGACACCAATTGGCGTCGATCACCGAGCACCTTCATGCGCTCGCTGGCTTCCACCGCCGACACGTCGATCGCACGTCGCTCCGAGAGGGGGCGGGCCCGATCGACCGCTTCGGCGATCACCAGGGACACGCTGACCGCGTCCTTCACCGCTTCGCCACCCAACTCGATGCGGGACAACTCCAAGAGGTCGTCGATGGTACGACCCACCCGAAGCGCCTCATCCACCATCTTCCCCGACAATCGGTGAATGACGTCGAGGTCGTCCTCGGCCGACAAGGCCTCGGCGAGCACCGCCAAAGCTCCCACCGGGGTCTTCAACTCGTGGCTGATGTTGGCCACGAAGTCGGTGCGCACCGCGTCGACGAGCGAACGTTCGGTGATGTCCTCGACCATGGCCACCGCACCGCCGGTCGACAACGGCGTGGCCGACACCGCCACCACCTTGCGCGGGGGCCCGAACAGATCCAACACCTGGCGTCTCGAGTCTCCGTCGAGGGCGCCACGCAGGTGGACGTCGACCGCCTCGTCGACCAGCACGTCGGAGTGGACCGCGCCGGTGAGACCCCGGGCCATCACGTTGCGAAAAACGATCAAGCCGTCGTTCGCGGCCACCACGACTCCGACGGTCAACGAGTCGAGAGCCGCGCGCACCCGAGTGGCCTCCTCGTCACGGCCGTCCGCCACCTCGGCGACCGGAGACGACTCGACGACGACCGGGGACTCGGCGCGACCACGACGACGACCGACGACGAATCCGAGGACCAATGCGACGATCACCAGTGACACGGTCGTCACGACGGAACGACTCCGGGGGTGACGACTCCACCGACGGGAGTCTGGTCGATCGAGCCTCGTCCTCCTCGACGATGGTCGCCGGCCGGCGGGAGTTCGCCGGTGATGAGGAACTGCACGAAGTGCGCGCAATTCACCGCGTGATCACCGATGCGCTCGAAGAAGCGGGCGGTGATCGCCATCTGCACCGCGATCGGCAGGTCGATGTGGCCCGCGCTGTGAGACTCGAAGATGGCCTGAATGAACTGCTTGTGCAGGTAGTCGAGGAACAGGTCCATGTCGTCGACCGCTTTGGCCACCGGCAGATCGAGATCGGAGTACGCCTCGAACGCGTGCTTGAAGAGACTCTGGGCCTGTTGCCCCATACGGGTGATGAGCCCCCGCAGCTTCGGATCCAGGTCGTGGCCGTGGATCCGACGCGCCACCTTGCACAGGTTCACCACCAGATCGGCCGAACGCTCCAGATCGGCGGCCATCTTCATGATGGTCACGGCATGCCGCAGTTCGCTCGCCACCGGCGCGTGCAGGGCCATCAACGCGATGCAACGCTCCTCCAACTCCATCGTCCGCAGGTCGAACTCGTCGTCGGCGAGAATCTGGTACTCGGCGCCCTCGAGATCCTGATCGAGCAGAACCTGCGTGGCGCGCGGAATGCTCTCGATCAGATTCGCGGCGACTCGCAGCACCTCGGAGCGCAGATCGGTCAGTTCCTCGTGCGCCAGACGGTTCATCGCGATCCACCACTCCGGGAGGAATCCGACGTCTGAATGAGCAACGACTCCACGGTGAACCAAACTAGATTCACCGTCTGTCCACGTTCGGTAGAAGCCGTGAACGCGCGGTGAACAGGTGACGAATTCAGGAGTCCGATGACGACTTCCCCATGGAAGGACGGACGGTTCCCGCAGGGGTCGGGTCTTGCAGACTGCGCTCACGATGACGGGCCGCACCGGTCTGCTCGGGTAGCCAACCGGTGACCTGGAAGCGAACCTTCTCGCCCATGTTCACGGCGTGATCGCCGATGCGCTCGTAGAAGCGGGCGACCACCGCGAGTTGGATGGCCACCTGCAGATCGATGCGTCCGGCCGCGTGAGACTCGAAGATGGCCTGAATGAACTGACGCTGCAGGTCGTCGAGGAACGCGTCCATGTCGTCGATGGCCGCGGCCCGCGAGGCGTCGGCGGCGTGATACGCGCTGGTGGCCTCGCTGAACAGGTGCCGCGCCTGATCCGACATCTTGAGAACCAGCCCTCGCAACTTGGGGTCGAACTCGTGTCCGTAGATGCGACGGGCGGCCTTGCAGATGTTGACCACCAGGTCGGCGGAGCGTTCGATCTCGGCGCAGATCTTGAGCGCGGCGATCACCTGGCGAAGCTCGCCGGCCACCGGGGCCTGCAGCGCCAGGATCTGGATGCAACGATCCTCGAGTTCGATCGTTCGGGCATCCACCTCGTCGTCGGCCATGATCATCGCCTCGGCGGCGGAGAGATCCTGTTCGAGCAGAACGGTCGTGCAACGGGGAATGCTCTCGACCACACCCGCCGAGATGCGCACGAGCTCCTGCTGGATGTCGTTCAGTTCCCGGTGAAAGGACTTGCGGGCTTCTTCCATGATCTTCCTCTCAGCCGAAGCGTCCGGTGACGTAGGCCTCGGTGCGCGAGTCCGACGGGTTGGAGAACATCTTCTGCGTCTTGTCGAACTCCACCAGCACGCCGGTGCGCCGGTCGCTCTCGGGGTTCACCTCGGTGGTGAAGAAAGCCGTCTGGTCGCTCACGCGGGCGGCCTGCTGCATGTTGTGGGTCACGATGATGATCGTGAAATCGCGCTTGATCTCCTGCATCAGATCCTCGATGCGGGCGGTGGCGATGGGGTCGAGCGCCGAACAGGGCTCGTCCATGAGGATCACGTCGGGCTCGACCGCGATGCAACGGGCGATGCAGAGACGCTGTTGCTGTCCGCCCGACAGTCCCATGGCCGACGCCTTCAGGCGGTCCTTCACCTCGTCCCAGAGGGCCGCCCGCTTCAGCGACGACTCCACGATCACGTCGAGGTCGGCCTTCTTCTTGATGCCGTTCAGTCGCGGACCGAAGGCCAGATTGTCGTAGATGCTCTTGGGGAACGGGTTCGGCTTTTGGAACACCATGCCCACGCGACGACGAACCTCCACCGCGTCGACCTCGCGGTCGTAGAGGTTCACGCCGTGGTACTCGACGGTGCCCTCGACGCGCGCGGTGGGTATGAGGTCGTTCATGCGGTCGAAGCAACGCAACACCGTGGACTTGCCGCAACCCGATGGTCCGATGAAGGCCGTGATCTCCCGGGCCTTGATGTGGACGTTCACGTCGCGCACCGCGCGGAAGTCACCGTAGAACACCGACAGGTCCTTGGTGCGGAACACCGGAACGTCATCGTGCGCCGCCTCGGATCCGGTCACCGCTTCCTCGTGTTTCTGTTCCAACACTGTCTCCTGTTCGATGAGATTCCGCGAATCGTCCATGGGTTCACCAGTTCCGTTCGAATCGGTTGCGCAACCAGATGGCCAAGCCGTTGATGACGACCACCAACACCAGAAGGATCAACGAGGCCGCCGCGGTGACGGCTTGGAAATCGGCCCCGGTCTGGCGCGCGTACGAGAAGATGGCCACCGGCATCGACGTGAAACCACCCTTGGTGATCTGCTCCCAGAGCCCGAGGTTTCCGGTGCGCAACAAACCGGTGATACCGCCCACCAACAACAGGGGTGCGGCCTCACCGGCCGCGCGCGACAAGGCCAGCATGGTGCCGGTGAGGATTCCCGGGGCCGCCGAGGGGAGCACGTGCGAACGCACGGTCTCCCATTGGGTGGCCCCGACGCCCATGGCGCCCTCACGAATGGAACGCGGCACGGCGCGCAAAGCTTCCGAGGCGGTGATGACGACCACCGGTAGCACCAGCACCGAGAGCGTGAGACCGCCGGCGATCACTGTTCGTCCCCCGGTGATTCCACCGGCGAACTTCACGAAGATGGTGAGGCCGAGGATTCCGTAGACGATCGACGGCACGCCGGCCAGGTTGCGCACGTTGATGCGGATCAAACGGGCCAGTCGGGAGCGACTGGCGTACTCCTCGAGGTAGACGGCGCACGAGATGCCCAACGGGAAGGCCACCACCACCACGATGACGGCCAGCGTCAGGGTTCCGCGGATGGCCTGCCACACCCCGGCCTCTTGCGCGTTCGACGCGTCGAGACCGGAAGAGAGGAAATCACCGAAACGGCCGCTCAACACCGGCCAGGCACGGTCGAGCAGGTTCACGACGAGAGCCACCAAAACGAGCAACGTGAGCCCGAGGGTGACGAGCAAGGCCCACTCGACCACGCGACCCTTCACGTCGCGCTTGCCGCCGGTGATGCGCGCGGTCAGATTGGCGGCGCTGGACGCGCCGAACTCGGCCGGAGTGGAGAGCGCCATCTCAGTACTCCTCTCGCACGCGACGAACCAAACGATCACCGAGCAGGTTCAGCAGGAAGGTCATGACGAAGAGCAGGAATCCGATGAAGAAGAGGCTCTGGAAGGCCAAACCGTCGCCGGCCACCTGATCACTACCGAAACCGAGTGCGGCCATGGCCGCGGTCATGGTCTGGCCCGGCTGGAACGGATCGGTGGAGAACAAGCCACCACCCACCGCACCGGCGGCGATGGCCACCACCATCGTCTCGCCGACCGCGCGCGAGATGCCCAGGATCAGTGCCGCCACCACACCGGAGATGGACGCCGGCAGTACCACACGGAACGTGGTGGCCACCCGCCGCGCCCCCAATCCGTACGAGGCCTCGCGCAACGCCAGAGGCACCGCGCGCAGGGCGTCCTCGGTCACCGAGGCGATGATCGGGATCGTGAGGATGCCCACCGCCACACCGGCGGCGGCGATGTTGAAGGCTTTGTTCGCCCCCGGTGCCAGAACCGAGATGATGTTCGGATTGATGAACGAGATGGCGAAGTAGCCGAGCACCACGCTCGGGATACCCGCCAACACCTCCACGATCGGCTTCAACACCCGCCGCACCCGGGGCCGGGCGAACTCGGACAGGTACACCGCCACTCCGAGTCCGAGCGGCACCGCGATGAGCATGGCCACACCGGTGACCATCAACGAGCCCACCACGAGGGTCTTGATGTCGAAGAGACCGCGCCGCGGGAACCAGCCGATGGTCCACAACTCGTACTTCGGCACGTCGATGAAGAAGGACACGGCGTCCTTGACCAGGGTGTAGACGATCAGACCGGTGACCAACAACGTGGTCAAGCCGGCGGCGACGAAGAGTCGTCGCATCCGCGCGTCGGTCCGCCGACGACCACCCGCCAATCGGAGGTCGGCCACGGTCCAACTCTGGGTTGTCGATGCGCTCATGGTCTCCCGTCCGGTGAACACTCGGAGTCTTGCTGACATTCTTCACCATCCACAAACGGCGCACGTACCACCCGGAACGAACGGTTCGGGGGGCCGGCCGGTCGGTTCCACCACGAGAAAGTGCCGCCCCCGGAGGGGCGGCACTCGTTCCCGCGGTTCGCCGCCGGGGAGGAGGCGTCGAACCGAGTCATGGATTGGCTACCGGGTCAGCGGGCGGCCCAGGCGGCGCGGGTGGCCTCCAGATCGGCCGCCGCCAACGGAACGTACGGAACCTGACCTTCACCGGTGCCGATGACCGCCATACCCTCGTCGCTGAGGTAGAAGTCCACGAAGGCCTCCAGCGCCGCGTTCTCGGCCAACTTGTTCTTGCTCACGTAGATGTAGAGCGAGCGGGCGATCGGGTAGTCGCCCGATGCGATGCTGTCGTTGGTCGGCTCGACGCAACCCTCGCCCTTGTCGACCTGCAGCGGCTTCACCACGTCGAGGTTCTCCTCCACGAAGGCGAATCCGACCCAGCCGAGGGAGGTGTCGTTGGCCGCGATGCCCTCGATGATGACGTTGTCGTTGGGGCTGGCGGTGTAGTCGGGACGCGGGGCGTCGTCCTCCACCTCGAGGGCCTTGGCCACCTTGCCGAGCACGATCTCGACGAAGGAGTCGAAGGTTCCGGACTCCTCACCGGGGGCGGTGACGGTCAACGGAGCGTCGGGGTACGGGGCGTGCAGGGTTCCGAACTCGGTACCCACGGCGGCGCTCAGTTCGGCGGCGGCCTCGTCGGCGTCGCTCCAGTTGTTACGACCGGTCGCATCGGGACCGAGCAACACCCACAGGTCGGCGAAACTGACGCACTCGATGGCGGTGTTCTTGGCCGAGGTGATGACGGACAAGCCGTCGATGGCCACCTTCAGTTCGACGTACTCCACGCCGTTCTCGGCGCAGGTCGCGGCCTCCTCGTCCTTGATGGCGCGCGAGGCGTTCGAGATGTCGGTCTCGCCGGCGCAGAACTTGGCGAAGCCGTCACCGGTGCCGGGGCCCTCCACCTGGATGGCCAGATCGGGATTGGCGTCGCTGAACAGCTTGGCGACGGCGGTGCTGATGGGCTCGACGGTGGACGAGCCCGACACGAAGATCGAACCCGACAGTCCGCCTTCCGACGGGGCCTCGGACGAGCCCGGGGCTTCCGAAGTGGCCGGGGCATCGCTGGTGGACGACGAGTCGTCGCCACCACAGGCCGCCAGCGGGAGTGCCACGGCGACCGCCGCCAGCACGGACCAACGCTTGATGTTCATCGATGTATCTCCTTGGGGTGAGGGCGCGGGTTCACGTCCGCGCAGTCCCAACGTACGCAGGCATCGTGAAGTTCACCTTGTGTTCAGATGAACGGGAGGTGAACGGCGGTTGGATTCTCGGGTTGACATCGGCGAGCCGGTCGACCCGTCAGGGTCGGCCACCGGTTCGACGAGTCTGTTGGGCCGAGGCCCACTCGTAGAGGCGACGTTGCGGGTGCGGCTCGAACGATGCCGGACCGATGCGCACCCAGTCTCCGTCGGGGGCCATCTCGAAGGCCGGAGCATCGGCGTCGAGCAACACGTCGAGCGTGTGATCCAGCCAGTCTTGGTGGCGGGGATGGGTGAGAGGGGTGAGCACCTCGACGCGCTTGTCGAGGTTGCGTCCCATGAGATCGGCCGAACCGATGAGGTGCAGCGGCTGCCCTTCCCCCTGCCCGTTGGCGAAACGGAAGATGCGCGAGTGCTCGAGGTAACGCCCGAGCACCGAACGCACCCTGATGTTCTCGCTCAGACCCGGGACTCCGGCGCGCAGACAACAGATACCGCGCACCACCAGATCGACGCGCGTGCCGAGGGCCGATGCCGCGTAGAGATGCTCGATCATCTCGGGGTCGGCCAACGAGTTCACCTTGACGGTGATGTGGCCCGCCGGGCCGAACGTCGCCTCGCGATCGATCAGATCGATCAGACGACCACGCAGATGATCGGGAGCCACCAACAGTCGCTGGTATTGAACGTTGCGGCTGTAACCGGTCAGGTGATTGAACAACTGCGCCGCATCGGCCGTGATGTCGGGCTCGCACGTGATGTAGCCCAGATCCTCGTAGAGGCGGGCGGTGCGCGAGTTGTAGTTGCCGGTCCCCAGGTGCACGTAGCGGCGCAACCCGTCGGCGTCCTCACGAACGACCAACACGCACTTCGCGTGGGTCTTCAAACCCACCACGCCGTACACCACGTGAACGCCGGCGCGTTCGAAGGCCTTGGCCCACGTGACGTTGGTGGCCTCGTCGAATCGCGCCTTCAACTCGACGAGGACCGCCACCTGCACTCCACGTTCGGCGGCCCGAATGAGGTGGCGCGCGATGGGGCTGTCGCCACTCGTGCGATACAGGGTCATCTTGATGCTCTGCACCCGCGGGTCGTCGGCCGACTGCGAGAGGAACTCCTCCACCGAACTGGCGAAGCTCTCGTATGGGTGGTGCACCAGCAACGCGCGCTCGCGCACCACCGCGAAGATCGAACGATCGGACTCCTCGGCCGCGGCCAAACGACCCGCCGTCACCGGCTGCCACGGGTCGTCCTTCAGTTCGGGTCGGTCGATGGAGTGGATCTGCATCAGACACGTGAGGTCGATGAGACCGTCGACGTCGATGACGTCACGGTCGGTGAGATCGTGTTCCTCCATCAACAGTCGACGCATCTCGGCGTCGGTCGATCGGTCGATCTCCAGTCGCACCGCGCGGCCGAATCGACGACGTCGCAGTTCCATCTCGACCGCTTGCAACAGGTCGTCGGCGTCCTCGTCCTCGACGGTGAGGTCGGCGTTGCGCGTGATGCGGAAGGTGGTGGCCCGCCCGACCGTCATGCCCGGGAACAAGGTGCCCAACTGGGCGACGATCACGTCCTCCACCGGGATGAACCGCGTGGTGCCGGGTATCTCGTACAGACGCGGGAACAACGTGGGCACCTTCACGCGGGCGAACCGCTCCTCACCGGTGATCTCGTCGCGGATCATGGCCGCGATGCTGAACGAGAGGTTGGACACGTAGGGGAAGGGATGCGCGGGGTCGACCGCCAACGGGGTGAGGACCGGGAACACGCGATCCTGATAGAAGCGTTCGCAGGCGGCCCGCTCCTCGGCCGTGAGATCGGTCCAACGACACACGTGGATGCCCTCGCGGGCCAACTGGGGCAGCAACACGTCGAGGGCGAGCCGTTGCTGGCGGGCGCACAGTTCGCGAACGCGCTCGAGGGCCATCTTCAACTGGCGGGCCGGCGAGATGCCGTCGGGTAGGAGGGCTGTGATGCCGGCGGCCTCCTGATCGGTCATGGCCGCCACGCGCACCTGGAAGAACTCGTCGAGGTTGGACGAGAAGATCGAGCAGAACTTCACCCGCTCGAGCAGGGGAATGCCGGGCTCGGTGGCCATGCGCAGGACGCGCTCGTTGAAGTCGAGCCAACTCAGCTCGCGGTTGATGATGTTGCGGGGCAGGCCACTGGGGGTCGGATCGCTCACGGTGCGAACAGTAGACAGGGCCGAACCGACCGACTCGGGGCGATTCACCGAGAATTCACCCGCGATCCGCGATTGGTCGGCCACCGCGAGCGGTCAGCGACCGCCGGACGAGTTGTCGATCAACGACTCGTCGAAGCCCAGATCCCACTCGACCGTGATGTTCTCGCGCTCGCCGTCGCGCATGATGCGCTCGCGATTGCGCTTGAACTGGGGATCGGTGTAGGGCAGCAACACCAGACGGGCCAGGGCCCGGGTGCGGAACTCCTCGATCACGGTGCGGTCGCCGAAGTCACCCACGACGTCCCAATGCGGAGCCACCGGTCCGAGAAAGACGATCCGGACGTGGGCCCGAGCAGGTTCGGTGCTGGTGTAGGTATCCGACATGGCGGCTCCGTGATTCTGTGGTGTGGGATTCGCCCGATCTGGTCGATCGAGGTGCTGGTCAGAGGCTATTTCCGGATTCTCCCGTTGCCGTGGCGACGGTCGAAAGCGGGGCATAACCGCTGGTCAGCCCAACCCTATCGGCGTCGACGGCGTGTCCGATCCGTGAGATCACACCCGCCGAGCGACCCCCCGACTGGAGGTCGTCACGCCCCCGTGCTTGACTGGGGGCGGCTGGAACCACGGGCCCGAACGGAACGTCAGAACACTGACCGACGATCGGACCCCCGGGGAAGGCTTCTCAGCGGGCGAAGCGGGCGGAAACCAACTTCGCACAAGGAGACGACAACATGAACAACGAAACCGTCGATTCATGGATGGCCCAAGGCGCATGCCGGGCGTATCCCCCCAACACCTTCTTCCCCAGCGACGGCGTGGGCGTCGACCGCGCCCGCAAGATCTGCGCCACCTGCTCAGTGACGGCCCAATGCCTCGAGTACGCCCTCGAGAACCACATCGATCACGGGGTGTGGGGCGGTTGCAGCGAGCGAGAGCGTCGGCGCATCAGCAAGCGCCGCCGTCTCACGTTGTCGATCGCCACGAAGTAGCGATCACTCCTTGGTGGAGTCGTCGTCCTTGGCGCCTTCGGTGAGACCCTTCTTGAACTCCTTCTGGGCCTGACCCAGATTGCGAGCCAACTTGGGGATCTTCGTGCCGCCGAACAAGACGACGACCACAGCGCAAATGGCGATGATTTCGGTGGAACCCAGAGCTGCGATCATGTGGTCAGGGTATCACCTGTCACCCGCGGGGGTTCAGGCGCCCACCACCGGCACCGGACTGTCGATCTCGAGTCGGCCGTCGGCGTGAGCCTCCACCGTGATCCAGCCGTGCGGGGTGGGCACAACCGCGCGGGCCCACTCCAGATCACCCAACGCCGGGGACACCCGAACCGCGGCGTATCCCGGCTCGGCCGGCGTGATCCCGAGGACGTGGCGCACGAGGTCGGCCGTGGGGGTCGACGACCAGCCGTGGCAGCGCGTGCCACCCACCCAACATTCGGGCCACGTGGTCTCGCCGGCGTCGACGAAGACCTGCCACGAACGACACGACTCCACCACCAGGTCGGCCCGTCCGGCGGCCACCATCGCCTCGTGAACCACGTACTGGAAGAAGGGCTCGGCCTCGACCATCTGGTTCTCCACGTCCCACGGGGGATCGCTCGGATAACCGTTCATCAGATGCACGAAACCCTGACCGTCACCGTCGACCGTGAGACGGTCCATCACGAACGAGTGGCGGATCAACCGACCGCGATCGGTGATGCCCTCGATCACGCGGGACAGGCGTTCGGCGGGGACGAGTCCGGCCACGATGGCCATGGCCCCGGGATGCTGCGCCGCCTCGCGACGCTTGTGGCCCCCGACGATGTGATCGATGTAGACGCCGCGATCGGCATCCCAGAACACCTCGAAAGCCGATCGGACCGCGGCGTGACGAGCGCGGGCCCACTCGGCACTGGCCCGATTGCCCAACCATTCGCTCATCTCCACGAAGTCGTTCAGCCCGCGGGCCCAGAGCGCGTTGGTGAGTGACGAGCAGCCATTCATGTAGACGCTCGCCCAATCGCTGAGGGCCCAACCGGTGACGTCGTGCAACAGATCGTCGGGTCCGAGGAAACTCTCGAACCAACGCAACACGCGCTCGGCGATGGGCGCCAACTCGGCCACCAGTTCGCGATCCCCGGTGTAACGCTGGATGTTCAGGACCGAACGGATCCAGTGCAACGACCAGTCGGGAAGGTACATCTGGTCGTCGGCGGCGAAGTCCGACGCCGCCGCCATGGCGAGCATTCCGTCGGGCCGCACGTGCGTGGCCAACTGTGGATGCCACACCGGCATCGACCAATCGGGGTTCGACACGAAGTCGACCATCTGGTGAACCACCGAGTCGCCGGTCCAAGCCCGTTGTTCGCGGGTGGGGCAATCGACGTAGGCGTCGAGGGCGCACAGATCGACGGTGCGCAGACCGATGGTGTGGATGACCTCGAGTTTCTCGTCGGAACACCGGAACGAGGCGCCCTCGGGTCGTGGTCGGTGCCGATCGGTCACGGACAGTCGCACGTCGATCCGGGCGTCGGCACCGCGCGGATCGCGCACCGAGACGTTGAAGAACCGGGCGCCGATGGTGTCGAGCGTGTCGAACGCGTCGTCGTCACCGCGACACACGTAGCGGAATCCCGCGTGTTGTCCGAGGGTGACCAGGCGTCCCCGAGCATCGACGTGCTCGGATGCGGCCACGTCGAGGCGGGTGCCCTCGACCGCCCCCGTCACGACCAACGTCACCGATCCGGCGGCGATGCGACCGAGATCGAAACGCCGCAGGAGCACCGGACCGTTCCTGCTCGCCTCCGACTCCTGGTCGAACAGAACCTGACGTACCGGATCCTCGTGATCGGGAGCGCCTCGCAACGGTTCGGAACCGATCTCGACGGCGTCGTGTCGCGCGCCACCGGGAAACTCCCGACGAACCGGTGGTCGCAATGCCCCGAAGGGCGAGCTGGGCGGAGAGCGCCGACCGTCGGCACCGGTGTGCAGCGGGGTGATCTCGAAAGCCGAACGCCACGTCGAGTCGTCGAAACCGGCCTCGGTCCATCCCCGGCAGTGAACCCGCGCGTCGAAGGACTCGAGGGGAAGACACGCCACATCGCCCGGCACGGGCACGGGGGTCCAGGCCCGCCCCGGGGACGACCGCCACGTGGAGTCGCTCACGATCCACTCGTCGCCCACGAGACATTCGAACACCAACGACCCCGCGCCCAACGAGTAGGTGGGCGGAACCGGCACCCACCACGAGGTGGCGCGTCCGAAGTGGCGGGCCACGATGGCCAGCGTGTTGACACCGGTGCGCAACCTCGGGGCGATGTCGACGGCGTCGTAGCGCGCACTGCGGGGTTCGTTGCGCACCGGACCGCGGGCGACCTCCTCACCGTTGACCAACAGCACGTAACGACCGTCGACCCAGATCCGGGCGGGCGCGGTGCTCGGCGGATCGACGACGGAGAACTCGCGCCGGAACAACACGACGTGATCACGTGGATCGGCGAGCGCGGTGCGCGTGGAGGTCTCCATGGTCAACTTCGGTCGACCGTGCCAGATCCATCTCGCGCGCCAGACGTTGTCGAACGGTGACGGATGTTCGAGCCTCATCCGTGTCGCCCCCCGCCGTCGGACATGAGGAAAAACTACCACTCGTTGTGTCAGAGTGAATCCGTGCTGGAGTGCGTGGTGAACGTCAGCGAGGGGCGCGATCAACGCGTGTTGGCCGCGCTCGACGCGGCGTGCGGGGACGATCTGCTCGACCGTCACACCGATCGTGATCACCATCGCAGCGTGTACACCCTCGTCGGCGAGGAGTCCGTGCGCGCCCTCGCCACCGCGGCCGTCGAACGACTGAACCTGGTCGACCACTCCGGCGCGCATCCGCGCCTCGGGGTGATCGACGTGGTCCCCTTCGTCCCGTTGACCGGTTCGACGTTCGACGACGCGTTGCGGGCCCGCGACGATTTCGCGGCGTGGATCGCCCGCACCCACGCGGTGCCGAGTTTCCTGTACGGACCCGAGCGCGCGCTACCCGACGTGCGCCGTCACGCGTGGGGATCGCTCGGTCCCGACGTCGGTCCGCCGGATCCGCACCCCACCGCCGGTGCCGTGTGCGTGGGCGCGCGCGAACAACTGGTCGCCTACAACTGCTGGCTCGAGTTCGGCACGTCGGTCGACACCGCGCGCGAGATCGCCCGCCGGGTGCGCCAGACCGGCATCAGAACGCTCGGCCTGGCCGTGGGTGATCGCGTGCAGGTGAGCATGAACCTCGTCGCACCGAGCGTCATCGGTCCGGCCGACGCGGTGCGCGCGGTGGAGGACGTCTGCCGCGAACTCCGTTGCGCGATCGAGCACAACGAATTAGTCGGCCTCATCGGCGAACACGTGCTGAGGGAGATCCCCCGCGAAAAGTGGCGCTGGCTCGACCTGTCCGAGGATCGGACGATCGAGCACCGGTTGGCGAAACGCCGGTGATCAGGCGGTGACGGTGCGGCGCGTGGCCTGAGCGCGCTGGCGGCGCAGACGGCGTCGCTCGCGTTCGGACAGTCCGCCCCAGATGCCGAACTTCTCGCCGTTCACGAGGGCGTACTCGAGGCAGTCCATGCGCACCACGCAACCGCGGCACACCTCCTTGGCCTCGCGGGTGGACGCGCCACGCTCGGGGAAGAACAGGTCGGGGTCGACCCCCAAGCAGTTGGCCTGGTCCTGCCAGTTCGCGTCGTTCGTCATCTCGTCCATGGGCTGCCTCGCCGTCCCGGCCCGGAGGCCGTCTGGGATGTCCGAGTCCGCAACCGTGCAGGGCTCGAGACACCCGTGTAACTACATGGCTGTCATTCTCACCCACGAACACCCCCGAGCGCAAGACGGTTTTTCGCAAAAGTCCTGCCAGCGGGCTCGGGACGACCCGTCAGAGACGATTCGGTCGTCGTTACGACGTCAGTCGAGACGCAGATACGGGTTCCACGGCGAGACCCCGGAGAGCAGTTCGGCCCGACCCTGGCCGGGTCGTAGGCCGACTTCACCCCGCTCCAACGCCCGCACCGTCGCGACGCGATTGTTGTCGTACACCGCGCGATCGGATCGCGCGGCCGGATCGACCCACACCGCCGTGAGCAGGACGAACGGCGTGGTGTCGGCCTCCACGGGGAATCGACGGGCCATGTACTCGGTCACCCCGTGGGCCACGCCGGCTTGGGCCGCACCCCACGTGAGTTCACCGTGGCGTTCGTCGGCAATGGCCGCTTTGTTGACGAACAGCGTGGCCGGAGCAACGGGAACGTCGGGTTTCCAGACCACCAGGAACGGCACGTGACCGACCGTCGGGGTGGCCAGCGCGGTCGCGAACGCGGTGCCCACCGGACCCGCCCGATGACCGAAAACGGTGTTGATGTGCGCGCAGTCCGCACCGCTTCCGACGAAGGCCTCCCCCACCTCGTAGAGCGGATCGTTCCCGATGTTCACGAATCACCATCCGACGTCTCGACGCCACCGGGGAGTCGTCCGTATCGCGAGAGCTTCAGGGTCTGCGAGGAGTCGGTTCCGGGCGCGGTGTCGTACGCGAGCAAGGCCACGTACCGGGCGTGCGGTCCACGGATCTCGGTGACCCGGTGCATGCTCCACCGTCCGTTGAACAACATCAAGGTGCCCGGCGCCATGGGCTCGGTGCGCACCAGATCGGGGCGCACGTCGGCCAGGACGGCTGCGACGTCGGAGTACCGCTCGTCGCCCGCGGATCGGATCTGCTTGGCGTTCTCGAAGTCACCACCCGTCCGCGAGGACTGGATGGCGATCGACACGACGAAGTCGGTCATGTCGAAGTGCCACCCCAATCGGTCGCCCTCGCGCATGATCGCCAGATTGAGGGCTCCGAAGGGATCGGCGTACCGATGCAGGACGTCGAGGCCCAGACATCGACGAACGAAATCGAGCAGTGCGTCGGATTCGTAGAGTCGACGTAGCGGGCTGTCGGCGGGGAACAGGTCGTAGGCCACCACCTCCACCGAACTCGCCGACACCGTTCGACGGGGATGACCTTCGGCGAAGGTCTCGTCGATCGGGGTCAGATAGGGCGAGGCCGTGGTGGACGATCGATGGGCCAACGGTGCCAGCCGATCGCACTCCGCGCGCAACTCCTCCACGGCCGCCTCGGTGAGGAAGCCCGGCAGGACGCACACGCCGTCACGCCGGAAGTCGGACAGCGCGCGCCGCGCCAAGGCGTCGTCCGACAGGTTGTATCGCCCCGAGTCGATTAGGTCGTCGACGAGCACCCCGTCAGCGTAACCGTCTCGCCTACGCTCGTTTCATGCCCATCCATCTGCGCGCCGAACCCGGCGATTACGCCCCCGCCGTCCTGTGCCCCGGTGATCCCCGCCGGGCCACCTACATCGCCAACACCTTCTTCGATCCGGGCTTTCGCACCGTCAACGAGGAACGCGGGATGTTGGGCTACACCGGAACGTACAAGGGCCGCCCCATCAGCGTGCAGACCACCGGCATGGGAGCACCGAGCGCGGGCATCGTGTTCGAGGAGTTGGTGATGCTCGGCGCGAAACGTCTGGTGCGCGTCGGAACCTGCGGTGGTCTGCAACCACACCTGCGCATGGCCGACACCGTGATCGCCATGGCGGCGTCACCGGACGACCGCACCCCGACGCGTTACGCCGGAATGGAGGGCTTCGCCCCGTCGGCCACGTTCTCGTTGGTCGCGCTGGCGGCGACGATGAGCAAGGCCGTGAGCGACCGCGTGTTCGTCGGCTCCATCGTCACGAGCGGTCTGTTCTACGACCCGGATCCCGACACGTTCGGGAACTGGCGCAAGCTCGGTCACCTCGGCGTGGAGATGGAGGCGGCGATGATGTACACCATCGCGGCGGTCAAGGGAATCGAAGCACTGGCCATGATGACGGTCAGCGACGTCATCGACCCCGATGCGGGCAACGTGGAGCGCATCTCCGACGAGGATCTGAAGCGCGGCGTCGATCAGATGATGCGCATCGCCTGCGAGGTCGCCGTCTCCTGACGACCGCCGATCCGGACGGATTCCGTGCCGTTGCGGCGCGCGAAACCCGCCCGGAGTCCCGGGATCAGATGAGGCCGAGGTCTCGCACGGCCTGACGCTCGTCGGCCAACTCGGCGTTCGACGCGTCGATCTTGCCGCGGCTGAAGTCGTCGATGTCGAGACCCTGGACGATCTCGTACTTGCCGTCCTTGCACACGCACGGGAACGACGAGATGAGTCCCTCGGGAACGCCGTAGCTTCCGTCGCTCGGAATCGCCATGCTCACCCAGTCACCGGGAGCGGTGCCGAGGTGCCACGAACGGATGTGGTCGACGGCGGCGTTGGCGGCCGAAGCCGCCGACGACAGCCCGCGGGCCTCGATGATGGCCGCGCCGCGCTTGGCGACGGTGGGGATGAAGGTCCCCTCCACCCACGCGTGGTCGTTCACCGCTTGGTAGGCGTTCTTTCCGGCCACTTCGCAGTGGAACAGGTCGGGGTACTGGGTGGCGCTGTGGTTGCCCCAGATGGTCATCTTCTTCACGGCCGACACGGGCTGGTTCAACTTCTGCGCGATCTGCGTGACGGCGCGGTTGTGATCGAGTCGGGTCATGGCCGTGAACCGACCGGCGTCGAGGCCCTTGGCGTTCTGCTGGGCGATGAGGGCGTTGGTGTTGGCCGGGTTGCCCACCACCAGAACCTTCACGTCTTTCTTCGCACCACGTGCCAACGCCTCGCCCTGCGGCTTGAAGATGCCACCGTTGGCGCTCAGCAGGTCTCCGCGCTCCATGCCCGCCTTGCGGGGCATCGCGCCCACCAGCAAAGCCACGTCGGCGTCACCGAAGGCCACGTTGGCGTCGTCGGTGCACTGCACTCCGGCGAGCAACGGGAACGCACAATCGTCGAGTTCCATCTTCACGCCCTCGAGGGCCTTGAGGGCCGGCGTGATCTCGAGCAACTGCAGGATCACCGGAGTGTCGGGACCGAGCATCGCACCCGAGGCGATACGGAAAAGGAGGCTGTAACCGATCTGACCGGCGGCACCGGTCACTGCAACACGTACGGGGGAAGTCATGCCCGTCAGGCTAGGTCAAATCACCAATCCGAGGGCAGTTCGCGCCCCATGGCTTTCCAGATTTCGGCGGCGTAGAAGCGCATTCCGTCCCGGTCCAGATGGATGCGATCGGCCGTGAAGCACTCGCCGGTGCACAGTTCGGACACCAGCTGCCAATCCAGCACGGTGACGTTCGGGTGGGTCTCGGGTAGCGCCCTGATCCGGGCGTTGTTCTGGGCCGTCCACTCGCGGTTGGCGGTGAGGGTCAGCACGATCACCTTGGGGATCTCGCTGGTGGCCTCCATGAGGAAGTCGAAGGTTTCCTGGCTGACCGGGCCGTTGGTGCCCAGATGCACCACCGCCACGTCGATGGTGACCCCGAGGTCCTCCAACTGCTGGAAGATCTCGGCCCCCATGCGGGCCTGACGGTCCTGCTGGGCGTCGACGACGATTCCCAGATCGGCCAACGACGGTGCCGCTCCCTTCATCACCGAGTCACCGATGGCGAACACGTCGTAACGGGGAGGGGCGGTGGTGGTGACCGGAACCATGGAGCCCGTCGGTTGGGTGCCCGTGGCGACGGTGGTCGTGCTGAGATCCTCGAGCACGTCGGTCACCGAACCCTCACCCGCGTCGAGACTGGCCTGCACCTCGTTCTGCTTCAGGTCGGCCGTCACCAGACTGACACCGGCGAAGACGGGCAACAGGACCGCGGCCGACACGATGGCACCGAAGGATCCGCGACGCCTCAACGCACCCGGACCACCGCGCAGGAGCGCCCCCATCGACTCGCGCAGTCGTCGCTCGCGAATGGGAAGCTCGATGTAGCGATAGGACACCTCGGTGATGGCGACGGTGACGATCATCGCGGCCACGAACTCGTGGGGCTTCAACGCGATGCCGGTCTCGTGGCGCAGACACTGGAACACCGGCCAGTGGAAGAGATAGAGCCCGTACGAGCGCTCACCGATGACGCGCAACACCGGGTTACCCAACACCCGACCGGTGAAGGCCCGCTTGTGGGCCACCGCGGCGATCACCATCAGCGAACCGACACCCACCAGGAACAAGCCGCCACGGAACAACCACGGGTCCGCGTGCAACCCGTCCTCGCCCACCAGATGGACGATGTGCACCTTCCAAGCGAGGAGACCGACGATACCCAGACCGACGATGGCCACCGGGTCGAGCATCGGACCCTTGTGCTTCATCGGTCCGCGCAACAAGGCGTACGGACGCCAGACGAGGGCCAGTGCCGCGCCGAGGAGCAATCCGATGGCGCGCGTGGGGGTCGAGAGATACAGCGCGTCGACGCGACTGACGCACCGACCGGCGATCTCCCAATAGGCGTCGGGGGTGGTCGTGCAGTCCTGTCCGATGCGCGACGTCGGCATGAGCACGGCCATGGCGGCCGCGATCGTCGCGGCGATGCCCACGAACCACATGGCGACCCGCGGCAATCGATCGTGCCCCCGACGCAACACCACGAGCATCACGAGGGGCCACAACAAGTAGAACTGCTCCTCCACCGCGAGCGACCACAGGTGACGCAACGGTGCGAAGTCGTTCACCGCCGTGTATCCGGCCCCGGTCCACACTTGGAACCAGTTGGACCCGTACAGAACTCCGGCCACCACGTCGCCGCGCAGTTTGCCGAGAGCGTCGCGCTCGAAGAAGGCGGTCCAGAAGATGAGCAACACCAACATGGTGAAGAGCGCCGGCAACAGTCGTCGGGCGCGGCGGATCCAGAACTGACGCAGTTCGATGGCGCCGGAGCGCTCGGACTCGGCGACCAGCAACAAGGTGATGAGGTAGCCGCTGATCACGAAGAAGACCTCGACACCCAGGTAGCCACCGGGCAGCCACGACGAGTTGGCGTGATAGACGATGACGGCGATGACCGCGAGAGCGCGCAAGCCGTCGAGGCCCGGAAGGTAGGGCACCCGACTGATCTGGGCCGAACGTGAGGTCTCGGAGGTCGGGGCCATCAGACCCCAAGTCTGCCGTGAATCAGAGTTGCATCGCCTTCACTTCGCAGAACTCTTCCAAGCCGAAGCGACCGGCCTCACGACCGAGGCCACTCTGCTTGTATCCACCGAACGGTGCCGCCGGATTGAACGCCCCACCGTTCACCTCCACCTGACCGGCCCGGAGTCGACGCGCCACCCGCTGGGCTCGTTCGGGAGAGGCACCCCACACACCGGCCGCCAATCCGTACACGGTGTCGTTGGCGATTCGGATGGCGTCCTCCTCCGAGTCGTACGGGATGATCGACAACACCGGTCCGAAGATCTCCTCGCGGGCGATCGTCATGTCGGGCGTGACGTCCGAGAACACCGTCGGACGCACGAAGAACCCGGTGGTCGGTCCGTCGGGGGCCTCGGCGCCGCCCGTCACCAACGTCGCGCCCTCCTCGACGCCGAGACGAATGAACTCGCGCACGCGATCGCGCTGCACCGCCGACACCAAGGGACCCAGTCGGGTCGTTGGGTCGAACGGATCACCGACGGTGAACTTGGCCGCGGTGGCGGTCACGATGCTCTCGGCTCGGGACAACCGGTCCCGCGGAACGAGCATTCGGGTCAGCGCGGTGCACGTCTGGCCGGAGTTCGCGAAGCACTTGCCGACACCCGCGGACACGGCCTTGGCGAACTCCTCGTCGTCGAGGTCGTCGAGGATCACGTTCGGGCTCTTGCCCCCCAGTTCCAACGACACCTTCTTCACGTTGCGCGCGGCCACTTCGGCCACCCGCTTGCCGGCGCGGGTGGAGCCCGTGAAGCTCACCATGTCGACGTCGGGATGAGCGGCGATGGCTTCGCCCACCACCGGGCCGACACCCGTGACCAGATTGAACACGCCGGCGGGAAGACCCGCCTCGTGCACGATCTCGGCGAGGATGAAAGCATTGATCGGGGCCACCTCGGACGGCTTCACGACCACCGTGTTGCCCGCGGCCAGAGCCGGGGCGACCTTCAACGCGATCTGATGCAGCGGGTAGTTCCACGGCGAGATGCACCCCACCACGCCGAAGGGCTCGCGCACCACCAGCGAATTGCCGATTCGCTCCTCGAATTCGTGGGAGCCGAGCAACCCGGCCGCGATGGCGAAGTTGGCCTTGGGCAGTCCGACCTGGATGATGTTCGACAAACCGATCGGCATGCCGACCTCGCGGGTGATGGCCTCGGCGATCTCCTGCGAACGGGCCTCGAGCCCGGCGTGGATCCTCATCAGGAACTCGGCGCGCTGCTCCTTGGGCAACCCGCTCCAACTCTCGAACGCGGCTCGGGCGGCGGCCACCGCTCGATCGACGTCGCCGACCGTTCCGTCGGGGATGGTCGCGATGACCTCCTCGGTGAACGAGTCGGTGACCTCGAGGACACCGTCACCCTCGGACCGAACCCAGTCGCCGTCGATGTAGAGCTTGTCGTGAGTGATCATGAGAACACGCTAGAGGCGCGTCGACCGGGGGTCGTCAGCGGGCCGCGGACAAACCGAGGTTCGCGTAGATCTCGCGCGTCGCCGTGCCACGGTTCATCGTGTAGAAGTGCAACCCGGGCGCACCGGCGTCGAGAAGGTCGCGACACAGTTCGGTGGCCGCCTCCACGCCCACCCGTCGGACGTCGTCGGGGTCGTCGACCTTGTCGAGTCGGTCGACCAACCACTGGGGCATGGCCGCACCGGACATCTCGGCCATGCGGACGATCTGCTTCTTGTTGGTCACCGGCATGATGCCGGGCAACACGGGTTTGTGGACCCCGAGGTCGGCCAACTCGTTCAACATGCGCACGTAGACCTCGATCTCGAAGAAGAACTGGGTGATGGCGAAGTCGGCACGGCCCAACTTGTCGGCCAGATGTCGACGATCACTCGCACGATCGGGGGATCGTGGATGCACCTCGGGGTGGGCCGCCACACCGACGGAGAACCGACCGTCGGTCCGCACGTCGTCCAACAGTTCGGAGGCGAACGTGTAGTCGCTCGGGGCCGGCTCGCCGTCGACGGGAACGTCACCGCCCAGGGCCAGGATGTTCTCGACGCCGTCCTCGGCGTAGGCGTCCAGGATGTCGCGGATCTCCGAGCGCACGTGCCCCTGGCAGGTGAGGTGGGCCATGGGCGTGAGGGTGGTCTCCTTGCGCATCCACGACACGACCGCGTGCGTGCGTTGACGGGTTCCGCCTCCGGCACCGTAGGTGACACTCACGAAACTGGGAGCCAAGGGCTCCAACTCGCCGATGGCCCGACCCAACGACAACTGCGCACCGTCGGTCTTGGGCGGGAAGAACTCGAAGGAGATGGTGCGGCCCCGCGAGACGAGATCGGAAATGCGGGCCACGGCGTCAGTCTACGACGCGTGGCACTCGCGGTCTCAGTGTTTGAAGTGGCGTTCGCCGGTGAACACCATGGCGATGCCGTGCTCGTCGGCGGCCGCGATCACCTCGTCGTCGCGCACGCTTCCCCCGGGTTGGACGACCACCGATATGCCGGCTCGGGCCACCACGTCGAGGCCGTCGCGGAACGGGAAGAACGCGTCGCTGGCGCACACCCCGCCCTCGGCCCGTCCCGCGGCGCGGGTGGCGGCGATCCGCGCCGAATCCAGACGATTCTGCTGACCGGCGCCGATTCCGAGGGCCATGCGGTCCTTGGCGAAGACGATGGCGTTCGATCCGACGCCGGCGCACACCAACCAGGCGAACTCCAGGTCGATCCATTGCGATTCCGACGGCGACACCTCGGTCACCACGCGCCATGCGGATCGGTCGCGGCTCACCACGTCGGCTTCCTGCACGAGGAAGCCCCCGTCGATGGAACGCACGTCCAATCGTCGAGGCGACGGAGCCGGTGCGGACAACACCCGCAGGTTCTTCCTGGCGGCGAGGATCTCGAGCGCCTCGACGTCGTAGGACGGGGCGACGACGACCTCGGTGAAGATCGGCGCCAGTGCACTCGCGGTGGCCACGTCCACGTTGCGGTTCAGGGCGACGATTCCACCGAAAGCACTAACCGGATCGCAATCGTTGGCCGCCCGGTACGCGGACTCCAGATCGGACGCGATCGCCACCCCACAGGGGTTGGCGTGTTTCACGATCACGCTCGCCGGTTCCTCGAATTGATGGACCATGCGCCACGCCGCCTCGGCGTCGTACAGGTTCAGGTAACTGAGGTCCTTGCCACCGTGTTGCACCGCTTCGTCCCACCAACCACCACCGCCGACGGTTCGATAACGGGCCCCGGCCTGATGGGGGTTCTCGCCGTAGCGGAGATCCTGCACCCGCTCGGCACCGATGAACAGATGCTCGGGCAGTGAGGACGACGAGTCGCGGGCCATCCATTCGGCGATGGCGATGTCGTAGGCGGCGATCTCCCGGAACGCCACGGTGGCCAGTCGAACGCGGGTCTCGCGCGACACGGCGCCTCGGGCGCGAATCTCGTCGACCACCACCGCGTAGTCGGCGGGACGCACGACCACGGTGACGTGAGCGTGATTCTTGGCCGCTCCCCTCACCAACGTGGGACCACCGATGTCGATCATGTCGATGCCGGGGTTCGCGGCGAACGGGTACAGGTTGACCACCACCATCGAGATCGGCTCGATGCCGTGGCGTTCGAGGTCGAGGCGGTGGGTGGCGTCGTCGAGGTCGGCCAGGATGCCAGCGTGCACCTTGGGGTGCAAGGTGACCACGCGATGACCGAGCATGGCCTCGAAGCCCGTGAGATCGGCCACGTCGACGACGCGCATGCCGGCATCGCGCAGCACGCCGGCGGTTCCACCACTCGAGAGCAGGTCCCATCCGGCATCCGCCAATTCGCGCGCGAGGTCGACCACGCCGGTCTTGTCGAACACGCTGATCAGGGCCACGGGCACGCCTCGACGATACCCACGTCGACCGGTCACCGGAATCGCCGATTCCGCGACGTGGCATTCGGTACCGTGCGCTCGTCGCGGCGAACCCGCCGCGCGGAGGAGGGTGAACATGGACTTTTCGACATTCAAGACATCGGACTGGCTGAAGATCGGCGGCGCACTCGGGTTCCTGATCTTCGGATTCTTCAACTGGCTGAGCGTCGATTACGGCGCCGACTTCGGAGGCGCGACCGAGAGCGGAGCCCGGGTGTTCGACTTCTTCGTCACCGGCACCATTCCGTGGATCCTGGTTCTGGGCACCGCGATCGTCACGGTGCTCTTGAGGACCGGTCGGTTGTCCTTGTCCAAAGCGAACCTGCCGATGCTGATGTTGCTCGCGAACGGAGTCGCGGCGGTGCTGATCCTGATCCGTCTCGTCGTCAATCCCCTCGACGGGAAGGACATGCTCGAGTCCATCGGTGTCGACGTTCAGCGTGGTCTGGGCATGATCCTGTCGACGGCCAGCGTCCTGGTGGCCACCGCCGGAGCCTTCATCGGGTTCACCGAGAGCGGGGGCAGGATCGACGACCTCCGCGACATCGACAAGCTGAAGGGTGGCTTCGGCCGGGGTTGATCGCCCGCTCGTCGCACATCCACGAAGCGAGGACGAGCCCCGGGGTTTCACCCGGGGCTCGTCGTCGTTTCGTGTGAAGGAGACCGAACGGTCCCCGATTCAGCTGATGCCGGCGATGATCTCGGCCATCAGGTCGCCGGCTTCGGTGGGGTTCTGACCCACCTTCACGCCGGCGGCACGCAACGCGTCCATCTTCCCCTGCGCCGTTCCCTTGCCGCCCGACACGATGGCGCCGGCGTGGCCCATCTTCTTGCCGGCCGGAGCCGTGACGCCCGCGATGTAGGCGCTCATCGGCTTGGTGACGTTGGCCTTGATGAACTCGGCGGCCTCCTCCTCGGCCGAACCACCGATCTCACCGATCATGATGATGGCATCGGTCTCGGGATCGGCCTGGAACTCGCGCAGACAGTCGATGAAGTTGGTGCCCGGCACCGGGTCGCCGCCGATGCCCACGCAGGTGCTCACACCGATACCGCGCTGCTTCAGTTCGTACAGCGCTTGGTAGGTGAGGGTTCCCGAACGGCTCACGATGCCCACGTTCTTCTTGCCGGGCTTGGGCAACTCGGCGATCTCACCGGCGGTGATGCCGATGTTGCACTTGCCTGGGCTGATGATGCCCGGGCAGTTCGGACCCAACAGACGCGTGTTGGGATAGTCGCGAACGAGCGTGTTGTAGACCTTGGCCTCGTCCTGGGCCGGGATGCCCTCGGTGATGCACACCACGAAGCGAACGCCGGCCGCGGCGGCCTCGAGGATGGCGGCCGAGGCCGCCTTGGGCGGAACGGCGATGAACGACGCGTCGGCGCCGGTGGCCGCCACGGCCTCGGCGACCGTGTTGAAGACCGGAATGCCCTCGACGTCGGTTCCGCCCTTACCGGGCGTCACTCCGCCGACCACTTGAGTGCCGTAGGCCTTGTTGCGCAGACCGTGGTACTTGCCCTGACCGCCGGTGAGGCCTTGCACGATGACTTTGGTGTTCTGATTCACGAAGATGGCCATGGTTTCACTTTCCCTTCGAGAGGGCGACCGCGGCACGGGCCGCTTCCAACATGGTGGGCTTGGAGACGAGCTTCGACTCCGGGATTCCGGCGTTCTTCAGGATCTCGCGACCCTCCTCGGCGTTGGTGCCGTCGAGGCGGATGACGATGGGAGCGCGCAGGTCGACGCGGCTGAGGGCTTCGACGATGCCCTTGGCCACTTCCTCACCGCGGGTGATGCCACCGAAGATGTTGATGAAGATGGACGAGACGTTCTGGTCGAAGTTGATGACCTCGAGAGCCGCCGCCATCACGTCGGCGTTCGCGCCGCCGCCGATGTCGAGGAAGTTGGCGGCCTTGCCTCCGACCTGGTTCACCACGTCGAGCGTGCTCATGGCCAGACCGGCGCCGTTGGCGATGATGCCCACGGTGCCGTCGAGGCCGATGTACTGGAGATCGTGCGTGCGGGCCAACTGTTCGCGCGCGTCGAGTTCCTCGGTGGCGCGGTACTCCTCCCACTCGGGGTGGCGGAACGAGGCGTTGTTGTCGAGGCTCACCTTGGCGTCGAGGGCGTGCACCTCTCCGGTCGGCTTCAAGATGAGCGGGTTGATCTCGGCCAGATCGCAGTCGCCCTCGGTGAAGCAGTGGTACAGCTGCACGAGGATCGAGGCCACACCGTCGAGGGCCTTGTCGGGGATCTTGGCATCGACGGCGGCCTTGCGGGCCACGGCGGCGCTCAATCCGTCGACCGGATCGATGTGCAGCTTCACGATGGCGTCGGGGTCCTTCTCGGCCACTTCCTCGATGTCGACGCCGCCCTGGGCCGACAGCATGAGCAGATGCTTCTTGGCCGCGCGGTCGAGGGTGAACGAGGCGTAGTACTCCTCGGCGATGTCGCTGGCGTGCTCCACCCACAGACGCTTCACCACGTGACCCTTGATGTCCATCCCGAGGATGTTGTTGGCGTGGAAGCGGGCTTCCTCGGCGTTATTGGCCAACTTGATTCCGCCGGCCTTGCCGCGACCACCGACCTGGACCTGGGCCTTCACCACCACCGGGTAACCGGCGCGATCGGCGACCTTCACGGCCTCATCGACGGTGTCGGCGGCTCCGCCCGGGCTGACCGGGATGTCGTAGCGGGCGAAATACTGCTTGCCCTGGTACTCGAACAGGTCCATGTGTTTCTTTCCTCCTGATGACTGACGAACGTGGTGACTGACGATTGGGTGACGGGTGCGGGGCGACTACTCGCGGGCGTCGAGAGCGGTCTCGAGCCATTGGGCGATGCCCTTGAGCGACGAGCCGGGTCCGAAGATCTCCGAGACCCCCTGCTCGCGCAAGGTGCGGGCGTCGGCATCGGGGATGACCCCGCCTCCGAAGATGAGGACGTCGTCCATGCCGCGGCTCTTCAGTTCCTCCATGGTGCGGGGGAACAAGGTGAGGTGGGCCCCCGACAACAGCGACAGACCAACCGCGTCGACGTCCTCCTGTAGGGCGGTCTCGGCGATCTGTTCGGGCGTCTGGTGGAGACCGGTGTAGATCACCTCGAAACCGTGGTCCCGCAAGGCGCGGGTGATGGTCTTGGCACCTCGATCATGTCCATCCAGACCGGGCTTGGCGACGACGACGCGATAGGGCCTCTTCACAAGAGCGAAACCCTACGCCCTGAGGAGGTTTCCCGCACATTCCGTGCCACCACACGCGGAACGCGCACGGGCCCCGATCCGGTCCGTGAGAACCGAATCGGGGCCCATCGCCACGAGGCGCGGCCGACCCGACAGGGGAGGATCAGGCGGCGGCCTCCTCGCGACGACGACGGGCGACCAGCACGACGGCGCCTCCGGCGGCCAGCAGGGCGGCCAAGCCGACGAGAACGATCGACGAGCCGGTCATGGGCAGGCCGTTCCCGGTGTCGGCCGCTCGGTCACCGACCGCGGGCGCCACGTCGCCCGTGGCCGAGGGGGAACCATCAGCCGGTCCGCCCACGGCGGGTTCGTCGTCGGCGGGGTTGACACCGGGGGTGCGGCCGGGTTCGGCCGCCGAAGGCTGCAACACCGGAACCGTGACGTCGACAACGGCAGCGGCGGGGGTGTCGGTGGGAAGTCCGGGTCGATCGACCGCGGGGGCGTCGACGATCTCGACCGACGTCGGCACCGTGGTGTCGAGAACGCGATCGACGACGGGGTCGGGGATCACGACGACGGCCGGAACGGACGTGTCGGGGGCGGTGTCCTCGTCCACCGCATCCTGATCGTCAGTGTCATCGGCCCCGTGATCGTCGTCATGATCAACGTCGTGATCACCGTCGTGATCGTCGCAACCGTCACCATGGCCGTATCCGTGACCGTTGCCGTGACTGCGGTGACCCTTTCCTCCACCGACACGCTCCTCGTCGTCACCATGGCCGATGCCGTCGTGATCCTTGTCGTGCTCGTCGTGGGCCTCGTGGCTGCGATCCGAGCTCTTCGACGCGCCGTTGCTGGCCGAGGCTCCGCTGGCTCCGAGCCCCACGGTGATGGCGCCCACCAGAGCGAGTGCCATGGCCGATTTGGTGATCGTGGTGATGATGCCGGTGGTCTTGTTGGTCGTCATGATGTCCCCTCACGTCGTGCGGCGCCGTTGCGCCGACACCGGACAAGAGCGACGAACCGGGGCGATCTGGCGAAAAGTTGGCGGAAAGTTAGAAAATCCCTCTCACGCTGGGCAGACTCGGAGCGTGAGACGCCCCGAACTGTCCTCCCCTGCCGCGCGCGCCGTGGCCCCCGTGTTGGCCGGACTGGGGTTCTTCGCCGTGCTCGGACTCGTCCTGTTCGGGATCGCCGCGCTCATGTCGGGTGAGCAGGCGCAGACGACGACATTCACCCCCGACCGCCTGCAGGTGGGCAACGTCGAGCGCTGGTCCGAGACGGTGAATTCCAACGGTCCGGTGTTGTTCCCCGGTCTGGGCACGTTGTCGGGCGAGCGCACCATCGTTCTCGACCACACCGGCAGCGATCCCCAACGCGGGTGGATCGTGTACTACGCCCATCCGGCCGATCGCGATCCGTCGTGCGCGGTGGAGCAGATCGTGGGAACCGACGAGTTCACCGACTGCGAACAGCGCACCATCAACGTGGCCGACCTGGCTCCTCCGACCAACGGTGAGTATCCGGTGATCGAGGACCGCAAGGTGTTGTTCATCGATCTCGGTGATCGTCCACTCGACCCCACCACCACCGTCGCCACCTGATTGGGATCGTTTCCCCGCCAGTTTTGTCGGTTTTTCCTCCCATGAATCGACGTCCGTTTTCGCTTGGGCAGCTAGTCCCCCGAATTTGACGGGGAAACGATCCCAATCAGGAGGAGGGGTTGGGGTCAGAGCAGGCGGGGGAACCACTCACCCGTCAGGGGCTCGCCGGGCCGACGCGAATCAGGTCCGTCGAACACCGCCGTCATGTCCGGTGACGTCGTCCAGTCTCGGGGAGCGAACACCATGTCGTCCCCGAGCAAACGCAGACTGAAGACCCGTCGCCTGTTGGATCCTGCGACTCCGGGAGCGCCATGCACCGCCAACATGTGAAATGCGATGCAGTCACCGGGCTGAAGATCCGCGGTGACGATCTCCAACGAGTCGCGATGCGCTTCGTAGTCGGGCATCTCCGCCAACGATCCCTCCGGAAACCACTTCGCTCGGTGGTCGAGAAACGACCGGGGCATCAACCACGGACCTCGATGGGTTCCCACCACGACCTCGAGGCAGTCCTCTCGCGACACCGGATCCACCGGAATCCAGAAACTCACGTTCTGTGTTCCCTCGACGTCGTAGTAAGGCTGATCCTGGTGCCATGGAGTTCGCTGCCGTGTTCCGGGCTCCTTGACCAGAACGTGGTCGTGAAACATCGTCACCGTGCGCGAATCCATCAAGGCCGCGGCGACCGAAGCCAGGGACGAATCGCGAATCACGCGTTCGAAGGAGGGACGATCCCGCCAGGTGCAGAAATCTTCGATGAAGAAACCGGGATCATCGGGGGCGCTGACCACCTTGGCTCTCGGGCTCGGCGACGCCACCACCTCGTCGATGCCTTGACGAAGTTGGTCGACTTCGCTCGTCGACAAGACATTGCGCAGAACCACCACACCATCTCGCCGGTAATCAGAAGCCGCGGTCACCCCCACAGTCTGCCGAACGAATCACGATGGTCGCCAACGTTCTGCTACAAGAGGTCCATGCCGTACACGCCGATCATCGGAACCCTGGCGTACGTTCGTGATCCCGAGCGTCGCGTCGTGCTGATGGTTCATCGCAATCGACGGCAGAGAGACGACCATCTCGGCAAATGGAACGGACTCGGCGGAAAGCTGGAGCCGAGTGAGGATGTGGCCGCCGGCGTGCGACGCGAGTTGCGCGAGGAGGCCCACATCGAAGTCGTGCGAATGCGTTTGCGGGGCACGGTGTCGTGGCCCGGCTTCGGGCCGAACGGTGAGGACTGGTTGTCACCGATCTTCGTGGTCGATGAATGGACGGGAACTCCTCCCATGTCGAACGACGAGGGTGATTTGGACTGGATCGCCGAGGAACGCCTCTTGCGGGCGTGCGATCCCGATCCCGAGGTGAGAGCGGAGGCCTCATTGCCCATGTGGGACGGTGATCGATTCTTCCTCCCGCTGGTCCTGGACGACGACCCCCGCGTGTTCCACGGGGTGATGCCCTACTCCCAGGGTCGGCCGTCCGGCTGGACCTTCGAACGTTGGTGACTCGGGGTCGGCCGGCGCACACTTCGCGACCCTCCGCTCGTTCGTTCGGGTATGAACGTTCCCCAGACCCGATCCCACCCCGCCTCCAACGTCGTCCGCGCCACCGCGGAATCCCGACCCCGCCGCCATCGACGTCGCTCGTTCTGGCAACGGTCCCTCGACGACGCCCGCGCAACCGGCGACTGGTTCCGCATTCCCAAGCTCTACACCAAGAAGACGGCTCAGCAGATCGCCAGCGACGTCCGCTGCGCGCACTTGCGAGCCAGCTCCGTGCACCGGGTCCGCGGGTTTCGACCCGGCGAGGTGTGGGAGAGCAAGTGGATCCCCACCACCACCGGTGCTCCCGGTGATTGCGAGGTGTGGGTGCGCTACCTCGGCGAGAAGTTCAGCCTGGCCGAGGCCGTCTAATCCGATTCGCCCAGGTACATCACCCAGATGGCGTACTGATTGGCCGGACCGTCGGGGCTGAGCTCCCAACGCGCGTCCCACGCTTCGCCGTCGAGCACGCCCTTCACCCGGACGTTCTCGGCTCCGCGACGATGAACGGACCTCAGGTCGCTGGCGATCTGGGCCGCCGTGGCCCGGGTGTACAGCCGGTCGGCGCGATGCCAGACTCGCGGATTGCGCCGGATCTCTTCCAGGGCCACCACCCAGAACGAACGTCGCTTCCACGGCACGGGAACGGGCGGGTTCTCGACCGTCGCCTTCTTCGGTCGCGTACCGGCGCCCGAGGACTTCTTCTGGTTGGTCGCCGACTCTTTGGACTTTTGCGCTGCCACGACTGCCTGTCCGAAACCCGAGGAGGGCAGCCCCGAAAATTCCCGATCTGAATGACTGATTCGCGCCGTCCGCTGCCTTCGGAGGTGGCGCGTCATAAGTGTGATTCAGGGGTGTGGCATAGATGTGGAATCACCGAGTGCCTGCTCACACCGTTTTCGTAGACCGTTTAGATCAAATGACACCATTGGCATTTGGCGAAATGCACCGCGGACAGCCGGTGCGCACAGAATCGGTCGACTCCGTCGTTTGGGTATCCATGAACGACACCCACCACACCTCCACCACCATCCCCTTCGTCCCCGGCCGCATCGGAGCCGACGCCCAGCAACGCGGAATCGGCGCCCTCATCGGTTCCGTGGTCGGCGACGCCCTCGGCGCTCCCTTCGAGTTCGGCCCTCCGAACGCCTATTCCGAACGTTTCCCGACGTCGTGTCGGGGCACGTCCACCGAGATGGTGGGCGGCGGGGCCTTCGACTGGGACCCGGGCGAATTCACCGACGACAGCCAGATGATGCTGGCGTTGGCCGAGTCGCTCGTGGCTCGCAGGGGCCTCGACCTCGACGATCTCTGGGAACGGTTCCGCGCCTGGCGCTCGGGGGCGACCGACTGTGGCACCACCACCTCGGCCGCGCTGTCCCACGACGATCGCCACGAGGCCGCGGCCGAGGCCCACCGACATCGGGGCCGCACCGCCAGCAACGGGGCGCTCATGCGCACCTGGGCCGTGGCGTTGGCTTTCGTCGGACACGACACCGCCGAGGTGATGCGGGTGGCCCGGGCCCAAGCCGAGACGACCCACTTCGACCCCCTGGCCGGCTGGGCGGCGGCCATCGGAACCGAACTGTGCCGTCGGGCCATCGTCGGGTTCGATCCGATCGACCAGATCGACGACGTTCTCACGTTCGTCGACCCGTCGTGTCGCGCCGAGTTCGCTCGGGTGCTGGCGGTCGACTGGGTGCCGAATCGGGCCGAGGATCACTCCAACGGCGCCGCCACCATCTGTCTGGCACAGGCGGTGTGGGCGCTGCGGGTGTCACACGACTTCGAGTCGGCGATGCGCGCGGCCATCGATCTCGGTGGTGACACCGACACCGTGGCGTGCGTGGCCGGGGCGTTGGCCGGTGCCGTGTATTCGGTGCAGGGCATCCCTTCACGCTGGATGACCGTGGTGAACGGTTCGTTCACCACGCCCTCGGGACGGTCGACGTACCGCTACGCCGACCTGCTCGACACGGCCCGACTGTTGCTCGGTCGTGACCGCGCGAATCGCACCCGGCTCGAGGTGCCGGCTCATCCCGAGCAGGTCGACGACGCGTTGCCGGTGTTCGCCTCGGACCTCGGTGGGGCCATCGAATGCGACGGGAACTTCGCCACCGTCTCGTTGTGCCTGATCGACGGCCGTCTCGATCATCACGCGGTGCGACGCGAGTTGTACATGCGTGACGAGGAGGGTCCCGACGAGAACGTCAACCTGTTGGCGGCGGTCGTCGATGCCGTCGACACCATCGACGCTCTACTCGCCGACGGACATCGGGTGCTCGTCCACTGTCACGGTGGGCGCAGCCGCACCGGGTTGGTGTTGAAGGCCTGGGCCATGCGGCGCCACGGTTTCGACGAGATGCGGGCTCACGCGTGGCTCGAGGCGCGTTGGCACCGGTATCAGCCGTGGAACTCCACGTTCACCGAGTTCCTGCGCGACACGTGGGAACCCCGCGTCGCTCGCTGAGCGACCCGGGTTCAGTCGTCGTCGCCGGCGGCATCGAGTTCCGAGAGCACGTCGGGATCCGGTGCCGCCATCGCGTTCTCGATGGCCCGGGGCCAGGTCCGCTGGTCGCGCAGGTCGTTCACCACCCGTAACAGCATGTCCTTGTGCTGTCGGCTGCGCATGCCCGACGCGGTGATGGCCTGGAAGGTGGCCTCGGCCGTGCGTTCGCTCGACAGACCGTCACCGTCTCCGATCGACGACGCCAGATCGCGCAACGCCGAGAGCGCCCGCCGCGAGGTGGGATCGTCACCTTCGAGGATCTCGGCACGATCGATCAGATGATGCAGAGCGGCCTCGGCTCCCTTGGTCGTGGCACGCGCCGCCCGTCGCGTCTCGGCCACGGTGATCGGGCGCACCAACATGGTGACGTCGACCGTGTGTCGCATCTCGACGGTGCGCAGGATCGCGGCCGGGCTCGAGGGGTCGGACGCGTCGTCGTCCTTCGACTTCAGGATCAACTCGGTCACCAACACACCGATGAGGCCGGGAAGGCCCTCCACGCGCGGTCGCACGGAGGCGTGCAGCTGTTGGAATCCCACCAACACGTCGACACCGGCGATCGGCGACCATTCGACGGTGGTGTCGGCGTCGATGCGATCGCGGACGATCGACGACGAGAGATCGGGGCTCGCCGACGAGTCACCCTCGTCGGAGGTGATTCCCTCCACGAAGCCGAGGACCGTGTCCGACAAGGGCCGGTACTTCAGCGTCAGTTGCGCCTTCACGACTCCATGTTGCCAGTTTCGTGGCCCGGACACACGAGAAATGTTGCGAAATGGCTCACACGTACTCACATCGAAATGCGAGCCGAGCGCGGGGGTTCAATCGCGGTACAGGTCGAGGACCGTGCTCGCCCACCGGGGCGCCACGTCGCGCAGTTCGTCGGGCGTCACCACGCACGAGGGATGGCCACAACGCACGAGCAGCTTGGCCAGCCACGTGCGGCTGACCACGTCGACCCACACGAACATCGAATCGTCGTCGTTCACCACGCAGGCCTTGAGCGCGAGCCGATCGACGAGCCATCCGTTGCCGGGAGCGATGTACAGAACCGCCTCGGTGGCCTGGCCCCGAAAGCCCCACCCCGACCACGACGTGGGGCGGTGTTCGAACGTGACGCCGGTGATCTCGGTGTCGAGGATGCGGTCGATGCGGAACACCCGGTCGAGTTCCACCGGCCGGGCGGACACGTCGTCGGCGATGAGATAGGTCTCGCCCTTGTCGACGAACACCAGTCGCGGATGCAACACGCGCTCGCTGACCTGATCCTCTCCGTTGACGTAACTCACCTTGATCTCGAGGTGATCGCGCACGACGTCGTTCATCTCGGCCATGAGCGGTGCCTCGTCGAGCCGGATCTCCACGGGAATCTCGCCGAGGGCCTCCTCGATCTTTCGCCTCAGCGACGCGAAGGGTCCGGAGTCGCGTTGTGTCTCGTCGAGAGCCATCGCCATCGACGCCAGGCCGAGCGACACGGCGGTCGCCTGTCGCGGTGTGAGGCGCACGCTGCGCGTCATCAGTGAGCGACTGCGGCGGAATCGTCCGAGCACCGACGAGTCGCCGCAGAAATGCACGGTGTCGCCTTCCACCCAGAAGTCGAACAACGCGTCGCTGGTGTACGGGGGCACACCGCACATCGAGGCGGCCTCCAGATCTTTCAACAGCATCTCCTCGCTCACCCCGAGACGCTCGGCCAGGACCGCGATGGGAGTCGACGTGGTGTTGCGCAACCACGGCAGGATGGACAGCAGTCGTTGCAGGCGCTCGCCCAGGGGACGGGGCCCGGGTCGCGGGCCGGGGGCCGAGGGTCGCGGCGCGGGAGTGGGCGTGGAGTCCACCGGGCGCGACGCCCCCTCGAGCCACTCGATCACATGATCGCGCAACTCCGTCGGTCCCTCGACCACGGCGTGGGTGCCCAGACCGAGCAACCATCCGCGAAAACGCGCGCGGTCGTCGACGGCGACGGTGATGCGCAGACCCCCGTCGGCCAAGGGCTCGGTCTCGATCACGCGTCGATCCCACCACGACAACGAGGCACCCAGATGGTCGACGCGCACGGTGGCCACGAAGTCGTCCTGTTCGACCGCGTGCAGCAGTCGTCGCAGTTCGCGCTCACTCGGTCGGCGGCGACCCGCGACGGGTTCGAGATCGAGAATCTCGTGTTCGTCGGCCACCTGCGAGCAACGCAACGCCTTCGTCTTCTTGTCGGCCCGCGAGAAGGCGATGACGTACCACGTGCCCTTGTCGAAGACCACGCGCAACGGTTCGATGTCGAGGGGCATCCCCGAATGGAGCACGCGCACCACGCGGCGTTGCTTGGCCGCCTCGGACATTCGCACCACCATCACAGGGAGTCCGATGTTCACGGCCAGAGACGACGATCCCAGTCGGCCGTCGAACTTCATCAACGCCTCGCCGGCCTGGGGCACCGCGGCGTGCAGGGACTCCAGTGCCAGCGACAGGATCGACAGTTCGTCGTCGGTGAGCGCCAGATCGGGAACGCACATGTCGTCCTCACGAATGAAGTAGCGGGTCTGACCGGCCTCGTCGCCGACACCGGCCAACGTGCGCACGGGAATACCCAGATCGCGGGTGATCACGTTCTTGTCGCTCGTGAAGAGCTGACGTTGCGGATCTTCGTCGGTGGGATACGGCGACTCTCCACGAGCCATGGCCGTCACGATCTGCTCGCGGGTCATGGGAGCCTCGGCCCGCGACAACAGCGTGAGCAGATTGAGAACACGTTCGATCGGGTTCACCCGACGGGTCACGGCTCGCGAATTCATCGGGGCATTGTCGCCGGAGGCGCGGTCGACCGCATCGTGGAACTCACACCGTTTTGCCGGCGGACGTCAGACGACGAGTTCGTCACCCGGACGTGGGCGACGTAGTCGTTCGCGTATGTCGCGCAGGATGCCGGCCGCTGGCTCCCAGGAATCGCCCGATGCCAGATCGACGACCGCTTCGGCCATGGGAACCGTGACGGACCGCAGGGTCGCGGGGGCTTCGGACAGGGCTTGGGCGGCCCGCGCGGCGGCGAAGGGAACGGGTAAGCCGTCGGCGACGTCGAGCTCGTCGAGCAGCGTGCGCAACGCTGCCCCGAGGTCACTCACTGAGCGACGGTCGGCGAGGGACGAGTACGAGCGGGCGAACAACCGGGCCACGTCGTCGAGTGCGGCACACACGGCCTTCACTTCGTGGGTGGGTCGACACGTCGTGGCGGGCGGTGACCACATCGCGAACAACTCGTCGAGAGGTACCCGGGCGACGGCCCGCCGAGCGACGAGAGCGTCGCTCGGCGAGACGGCGGCCTCGTGAACCAGCGACATCAAGGTGGAGTGGAGGCGCAACGGAAGCACGCGATCGACCAAACCGTGGCGACTGCGTGCGGAGACTCCCAACACCTGGGCGGCGAGAAAGCACCGAGCGGCCGAGCCACCGTCTTCGACACCGATGGTTTCCACCGTGGTGTCGTGATCGACGCGACGTTGATCGACCCGATCGTGATCGACTCCGTCGACGGGCATGCCCAATGCGGCGGCCACCTCGGAGTCGGCACACGAGATGAGTGCCGAATCCGAGAGCGCCCGGTAGGACACCGCGAACTCCACCAACGTGGTCATCCGATCCACTTCCCGTCGAGGCCGTCGTCGCCCAACTCGCGCAGGGCCTCACTGATGATGTGCGCGGCTCGCGAACGCGAGATTCCGATGTCGGCGGCCACCTCGCCGGTGTCGACGCCGAGCACCTTCACGCGGAAGACGAGATGACCCTTGCGGGCTCCCAATCGCGCGATGAGGCTGGCCTCGAGTTGAGCCAGTGACATGTCGAGGGGATCGGTCGCGCGGGGATCGGCGTAGGTGTCGGAGATCGCCGAGTCGAAGAACTCGACGATGCGCTCGCCGCGGGCCCCCTCTCCGCGTTGGGCACGCCAGGTGCGCAACGCATCGACGCATCTGGTGGCGAACACCGCGTCGACGAACGAGGCCCCGGAGCGATACCGGGTGGCGAGGTCGCTGACCTTCCTCGCCAGGTACTCGTCCATGGCGCTGGCCACCTCGTCGCGGATTGCCACGGACAAAGTGCAGTTGTTGAGACGACGGCCGAGTCGGACGAGAGCCGACTCGATGAAGGCCAGTTCGCGGTTGGTGTACGGGGACGTGGACATGATGTTCTCCTGTTCGTTGGATGGCGGCTGGTGCCGCCCCCGAACCTTGTCAGGAGGGTGCGACAGAATTCCCCGGCCGGACGGCTCAGCGGTCCGTCGGGAAGCCCGAGACGTGGACCAGGCGGCCGTCGAGGGCCAGGGCCTGGCCGGTGACCCGGTCGGTGATCACCTGACGCCACTGGCCCACCCCCACGTCGGAAGCACCCAGCGGGCCCCGCAACTCCCGACCGAGACGACGCAGGATGCCGAGCGCCCTGTCGGCCCGGTTGCGGCTCGTCCGGTCGGTCCCCACGGCCGAGGTGAACGCGGACCGCACGAGGGTCCCCCACATCGACTCCAGCAGGGCCGGGTCGCCGAACACGTCGGCGGACACCACGCGTCCCTCGCTCATGACCACGATGCCCACCTGCTCGGGCAAGGGTCCCCAGGAGGCGACCTCATCGACCATCGCGGCGTCCCGGGCCGACCGACGCCCGACGAAGACCGAGTCGAGAGCGTCGGTGTCCGATGCCAGGCGATAGGCCGACAACATCTGGTTCACCTCGCCCCACACCGCGCTCTGGTCGCGGTGGTGGGCCGGTCGGCGGACCTCCGCCGGTGCCATCTCACCGACTCCGCGAAACGTCGAGTCGCCGTGCCAACGACCCTGTTCGACGCAGGACACCGGGATGTCGCTCACCGAGCGACCGGGGATGATCACGCTCTGATTCAGCACGCGTTGCTGACGACCTCCCTCGAGCGTCTCGCCGGCGAACAGCACCACCGGATCGGGATCGGTGTTCTCCACCTCGAGGATGGGAACCGTGGGGGTGTCCTTCTCTCGGATGATGAATCCCTCACCGGGGCGGGAAAGGTCGAGCGGCGGCATGGTGGACCCCGGTCGGAAGACCGGGAAGATGGCCTTGCCCCGTTTGGTGATCGGGTGGCCGATCGCGAGTCGCAGCAGGTCCGTGGTGTGGCAGGTGGTCGTCATTGTCGTCGTCTCCTCGTCGACCCGGGTGGGTCTCAGGGGGATGAACGACGGGCGGACGACGAAGTGTGCGCCCGGATCGGGCGGGGTCGTCAGCCGTGCTTGCCGCGCAGGTGACGGCCGACGTAGGCCACCACCACCTGGTGGGCGTCGTCGTCGAAGAACAGGTGCACGCGGTACAGGCGGGCACCCTTGCCGTTCCGGATGTGGGCCAGGGCGAACTCGGTGCGACCGCGCCACGTGAACGCGTAGTCGCTGCCGAACTTGTACTCCGCGGTGTCGGAGACGCCGGCCGCGTAGTTCAGACCCAGGCTTCGACACGAGATGGTCAGCGAGGCGTTGTTGATTCGACCGGTCTGCCAGTCGGCGGCCACCACGTTGAGGCGCACGAGGTCCTGAAGCAGACGGTTCGCGTCGATGTTCTCCAGCTCGCGCGCGGTGACGAAGGCGTTGTCGTGGAACGTGAGGTGCTCACAGATGCGCGACGCCTGATTGACGGCGTCGATGGCGCTCACCGCCCGCAGTCCCTGCGGCGACCGACCGAGTCGCACCTCGAGTTCGGTGTTCATCAGCACCAGGCTCTCCACCAGATCGTTGCGATTCTCCAGCAGATCCTGCTTCTCGGCGATCACGCGATCGGCCTCGGCCATGGCCTGTTCGAGATCGTCGAGTCGATTCAGATCCTCCTGCCATTGCTCGAGGACGGCGCGGTACTCGGACCACGGCACGTTCTCGGGGTCGGCCGCCGGATCGCCCGCAACCGTCGGAGCATCGTTGGCCGACGACGACGGGGACGTCGGTCCGCCGCTCGACACGCTCGAACCCGGCGAAGCCGCCGCCGAGGACGTCTCGACCACGGGGTCGTTCGATCGCCGACGGAACAGCGGGGCGCGCAAGGGGGCCAACGAGACGGCCGCCGACTCGGTGACGATGTCGATGATGCGGCCACGCTCGGTCTTGGCCGCCTCGGCCGACAATCCGGTGCCGTTCGACGTGGCGTTCTCGTGACCACCGGGCCACAGGATGCTGAGGCCCTGTCGCGTGAGGATGTCCTTGCCGTACATGCGGTTGAAGGCGGCCCGCGCCGCTTCCCCGTGGATCTGCACCACGTGTGCCAGTCCGGACAGGCTCAGCGACAACCGACCGGAATCGAAGACCGCCTTGCCCGCGTCGGGGACCGATTCGACGATCACCGGCAACACTCGACCGGGCGCGTCGCAGAACGCGGCGATCGCCTCGGCGCCGTCGGGTCGGTCGACGACGGCCACGGTGGCCCGCAGTCGCATGCCCGCGTCGTACATGGCGCACGCCGACACCAGATCGTGAGCGAGGATGCGCAACGACATCACGCTCGTCGTCGGGGGCTTGCGCGTCACGCGTCGACCCCCGGGGGTGACGGTGCAGCGAATCTCGAGCGTCGTCGACGTCTCCGAGGTGGCCAGCGTGATGGTGACACCGGCCATCGTGCCCTCGCCGACGGGGCGATCAATGCTGCACCGCCACCAGCGGTCGGGATCCTCGTCGTCGATGCGCACCGACAGTCCCGCCTCGCGTTCGTCGGTGGGGAACTCGGTCTCCAACCAACGCGTGGTGATCTCGCGCATGGTGGCCTGCTGCGACGACGGCCACACGGGCCCGTCGACACGTAGGCAGTACACCGGTCTCATGGCTCCAGTCTCGCCGCTCCACGATGTGAAGACACTCGCGAACGCGACATACGGTGCCCCGTGGACCAAAACGATGTCGATCACCTGCTGTTGTTGCTGAACGGAGTGGCCACCTGGACCATGGTCGGGCTGATCTGGTTCGTCCAGCGGGTGCACTATCCGTTGTTGGCCCTGATCGGCCCGGACCGGGCCCGCACCGTGGCCCTCGAACACCAACGCCGCACCGCCACCGTGGTGGGACTGCCGATGGCGGTGGAGGGCCTCACCACACTGGCCCTGCTGGTGCGCCGACCCGACGCGGTGGGGGCCGGCTGGGTGTGGATCAACGCCGTCCTGCTGGCCGTGGCGCTGGGCAGCACGATCCTGCTGTCGGTCCCCCTGCACGCCCGCATGGCCGAGGCCCCCGACGAGACCGTGGGACGTCGCCTGGTGGTCACCAACTGGCCCCGGACCCTCGCGTGGACCGCTCGCGGGGTCCTGTGCGCGCTGATGATCCTGCAGGTACTCATCGGCTGACCGAACCATCCGCCACCCCGGTGGCAAGATCGCGACCCCATGCGTCTCTCTCGCGACATCATCGACCGGGTCCTCGACTGGGACGTGTCCGAGGCCAACGTGTTGCGTCGCTGGTATCTCACGGCACCCGATCTCACGATCGAATACGTGTTGGCCCACGTGGTCGACGGCATGGATCGACTCACCCGTTGGTACGACGGCACCGTCGTCATCGACGTGTTCCCCCGACACGACGGGTTCCTGACCAACGAGATGTTGCGCGTTCGGGGCGAGTCCGGACGCTGGTCCGTGCTCCTGTGCGGTCGACCCGACCGGCACTTCGGTGAGGTGCCCGAACCGCTGCAGGATCTCCTGATCGACCGCGAATGGCGCGCCGTCGCCGAGATCGATCGCTCGTTCCAACTGGTGCCCTGTCGACGGTGCGGGATCGTCCACCCCCACGACTGGATCTACGAGCAACCCGAGCATTCGTCGACATACGACGTGGTGTCCCATGCCGCCGAGGCCGCCCGCCTCGTTCTCGACGCACCCGCGGGCGAGTGGTACGTGCAAGCCAGCATCCACAACCCGTGCGAGGAGGTGGGCGAGATCTCCGATCGCGTCGATCTCCACCGCACGCACGACGGCCTGGCCATCGACTGTCTGGTGGACCTGATCGAACTGGTGCCCCTGGAGCCCCGGTCGCCGTTGGTGCGCCGGGCGTTGTGGCCCGAGGACTCCTGGTGGGCCGAGCTGGCCTGTTACCTGGAGGTCCACGACGCCCACGACGGCCCCTGCCCGCTGGAGGAACTCGATCACGACGACTGCGACCATGACGACTGTGACGGCGATGATGACGGCCACTGACGGCCGACGACCGGCCTGCATGGCCTCTGATCAGGGATAACGCGTTCGAGTCGATCGATGCCACACCCATGTGCTACAATACATTCGCCATCAGGAAATGACACCGACTCCTTTCCAATGGTTGTAGAGTGTCAGATAGATAAATGCAAGTAAGGCTTGACAAGTAGTACCGGGCCCGATTAGTCTCGGGTTCGCCACCACCGCGGGAGAGGATCCCGCGCAACCGACAAGGAGACCACCGCCAAGACGTACCGGACAGATCACCACGGCGACGACCGCCAACTCGAGCTCACCACGAACCAGTCAGGGAAAGGACCACACACCATGAGCAGCAACCAGATCACCACCATGAGCGAACCGGAAGATGCCAACATCTACCTCACCGAGCTTGAGCAAGTGCTCCGCCGCATGATCGGCAAGCGAGCCAACCTGCGTCTGCACCAGGCGGAGGATTTCATCCAGTACTTCTTGATGTGGGCGTGGGGTCGACCTGACCTGATGGAGCGGTACGTCCCTCGGGCGCTGGCGTCCGCCTGCTTCAACCAGCGGCTCATCGACTTCCTCCGTCGTGAGGGACGTCAACTGCCCCAGGGTGAGTACGACAACAAGAGCGGCAAAGTTCGCAACGCCGTGTGGTCCCTCGACCATGTCCTCCATCAGGACGGTGACGATGTGTTCACCTTCGGGGACATGTTGGAGGGCAACGACGACTGGATGGACCGGCTGCTGTCGAACGACCTTGTCGAACGAGCGTTGAGCGTCCTCACCCCCCAACAGCGGGCGATCTTCCTCCTCGTGGAGGGGATGCAGTACAAGGTTGTGGAGGTTGCCGAGATGTTCGGATACCGGCGTGAGTGGGCCCAACGTGAGTTGGGCAAGGCCCGGCGGACTCTGACCCAGTTCGCCCAGAGCTGAGCGGACCGAGACGACCGCGAATGACGAAAGACCACCGCACGAAGGACGACATGGCGAGCACCGACGAAGAACACTTCGACATCGCCGAGCTGGTCGAGCGCGCCAACGCCCAGGCGCGCGCGCTCAACATCGGCGAACTGTCGGTGCGAGCCGTGCGCTTCTACATACAGCGCGGCATCTTCACCAAGGGTCTGATGGTCAACCAGTTGCCCGAGATCGAACAACGAGCCCTCCCCCACAAGGGGAACCAGCGTTTCTTCACCCCCAACGACGTCACCACTCTTCTCGGCATCAAGTCCCAGTTGGACGCCGGCAAAACCGTGGCCGAGTTGGGCGGTCGAGAGACGCGGGAGAGCTCGCGTTCATCGGTCGACGACGAACTGTCGACGCGCAAACTGCTGTTCACCGAGTTGAACGCGTCGAACGAGCGATCGTCCGACGAGATCCTGCTGTCGTCGTTCGACTCCGCGTTCGGCGCGCCACGGGTCGAGTCGTCGTGGACCGTGTCGTTGCGCGAGGACATCACCCTGCACGGCACCGGTGCCGCGCCGTCCGACGACGCCGTGCGGGAGTTGCTCCGGGTCGTCACGACCCATTTCCCGCCACTCTCGGCCGCCGCCATGCCGGCCGACACCGGCCGACTGAAGATCGAGATCGAACTGGCCGACATCGCCGCTCCCTACGACGGAGGAATCGTCAACTCCTCCGACGCCGAGCTCACCGCCGGTGGGGGCGCCTCGGCGCGCATCTGGGAGGTGTGCGGCCACGACGAACTCGATCGCGAACGTCACAAGCTCGTCGCGTCGGGCTTCACCCGACTCCAGACCGGCACCGCCGTTCACACCGGTGCGGGTCGCGGTGCCGGAATCGGTTTCAAGGGGGTCATCCACGCTCACGGCCCCCGCTGGCACAGCCCGTACGACAAGAGCGGACACACCGTGTCCGCTCACGGCGAGGACGAGTTGCTGGCCCGAACGTGGCGATCGGTGCTGAAGGTCGCCGATCAGCACGGCTTACGTCGGCTCGTCACCCCGGCCATCTCGTCGGGCATCTTCGGCTTTCCGAGTCCGCACGTCTTCGAGGTGGCATTCCGCACGTTGCTCGACACCGAGACCGACGTGCAGGTGGTGCGATTTCGCACCATCAGTCGCCGGGCCTTCGATCAGATGATCGACGCCCTGCAGCGTGTTCGCCACAACGTGTGAGCGAACCGCCCCCTCGTCGTCCGCTCCAAATCCTGACGGCGGACCCGGCGACAGAGAGGTTCCGACCAACGGCATCGTCCGATGCCTCCAGCAGAAAGGGCACCACCGCCGACACCATCCACGACCCCGACGACCCGACGACCCACACCAGCCAGAGAGGAAGAAACATGACCACCGACCAATACTTCAAGCAACTGCTCGCCCTGCTCGAACGCCGCATCAGCGGCATGATCGCGCGCGGCGAGGTTCGCGTGCAGGAGGCCGACGACGTCATCCAGTTCTTCTGCGAGTGGTTGCTGAACCGACCCGAACTGATGAAGGCCTACAGCCCCACGGCCATCGTCAGCGTGGCCATCAAGCAGCGCTTCGTCGAATTCATCCGTCGCCAGGCTCGTCAGACGCCGACGATGCCCTACGACGGCACGGCGATCGACAAGCGCATGTTCATGGAGTACCTGGACCAGATCGGCTGGGGACCGACCGGTTACACGCCCACCCACACGGTGCCGGCCCGGGAGTTCGAGGACGGTGAGAACGATTCGTCCGAGGGGCTGTCGCTCATCGACAAGCTGGATTCCGGTATCGACGTGGTCCGCGACACCGAACACGACATGATGATGCAGTCCATGCTCACCGCACTCGACCCCTTGCAGCGCGAGGTGTTCACGTTGGTGAACCTCGAGGGGTACAGCGTCACCGACGCGGCCCGTCATTTGGGCATTCGGCGCGAACGAGCGTCGATCGCCCTCGGAAACGCCCGACGGATCGTCGCGCGGCTCCGCGACGACTGGCAGGTGTGAACTCCACGAGTGGTGATTCGACGTGGAGCGGGCGCATACGCCCGCTCCACGCGGCACTGCCGTAGGATTGTTTCCCGCACAGAGCAGGAGAAACGCTCATGGAAAACGAACGCAGCGTGGAATCCGGCTTTGCCGATCTGGGTCTGAGAACCGAACTACTGAAGGCCCTGTCGGGTCTGGGCTACGAGGAGCCGACCCCCATCCAGCGCGAGGCCATCCCGCACCTGGTGTCGGGCAAGGACCTGTTGGGACAGGCGGCCACCGGAACCGGCAAGACCGCGGCGTTCGCGTTGCCCATCCTGCAACTACTCGATCCCCACGAGGATCGGCCCTCGCCGGTGGCGTTGGTGTTGGTGCCCACGCGCGAGTTGGCCATGCAGGTCTCCGAGGCCGTCTACAAGTACGGACACGATCTGCGCGCGCGTTGCGTGCCCATCTACGGCGGACAGCCCATCGGTCGTCAGATCGACGCTCTTCGTCGCGGATGCCACGTCGTGGTGGCCACCCCCGGTCGCGCCCTCGACCACATTCGCAAGAACACCCTCGAGCTCGACGGCATCGCCATGGTGGTACTCGACGAGGCCGACGAGATGCTCGACATGGGTTTCGCCGAGGACCTCGAGGCCATCCTCGAAGCCACACCCAAGGAACGTCAGACGGTTCTTTTCTCGGCCACCATGCCGCCGCGCATCGACGCCATCGCGCGTCGCCATCAGCGCGACCCCGTGCGCGTCACCATCGAGCGCTCCACCACCCAGTCGGGCACCTCGCCCCTCGTGAAGCAGACCGCTTACCTGATCCCGCGCCATCACAAGGCGGCCGCTCTCGGTCGCATCCTCGACATCGAGGCTCCCGAGGCCGCCATCGTGTTCTGCCGCACCCGTGGCGAGGTGGATCAACTCACCGAGACATTGAACGGACGCGGCTACCGCGCCGAGGCCCTGCACGGTGGCATGGACCAGGAACAGCGCGACCGGGTGATGGGACGCGTGCGCGCCGGAACCGCCGACCTGCTGATCGCCACCGACGTGGCCGCTCGCGGACTCGACATCGACCATCTCACCCACGTCGTGAACTACGACGTACCGTCGGCCCCCGAGTCCTACGTGCACCGCATCGGTCGCGTCGGACGCGCCGGGCGCGCCGGAGTGGCCATCACGTTGGCCGAACCGCGCGAGCAGCGTCAGTTGCAGAACATCGAGCGACTCACCAAGCAGAAGATCCCGTTCGAGAAGGTGCCCTCGGTCGACGCGTTGCGCGCCCGCCAGATGGAACTCACCACCGAGACGATGCGCGAGGCACTGGCCACCGACGGGCTCGACCACTTCGAGTCGGTGTTGCGCGAACTGTCGAACGAGTTCTCGGTGGAGCAGATCGCCCTGGCGGCCATCAAGTTGGCGCACAACGCGGAGCAGTCCACCATGGACGAGGTCGAGATCCCCGACTTGTCGCAGCCCCGCGAGCAACGCGACCGACGTGATCCCCGCGATCGTTTCGACCGCTCGGATCGCAACGACCGCAGCAGTCGGTTCGGACGCGACGAGCGTCCCGATCGCGGTGGCCGTTTCGAGCGCGGAGGACGCGGACGTGGCGGGCCGGTCATGGCCAAGCTCTACGTGGGTCTCGGTCGCAAGGCCGGCATCCGTCCCCAGGATCTGGTGGGGGCCATCGCCAACGAGAGCGGCATCTCCGGCCGCGACATCGGCGACATCAAGGTGAGCGATCAGTTCTCCATCGTCGAGGTGCCCGGTGACGACGTCGAGAACATCCTGCGGTCCATGAAACACGCCTCGATCCGGGGCAAGAAAGCCAACATCCGTCGCTATCGCGACGAGCGCTGACCTACATTGCCTCCATGAGTTCCCCGTCGATCGCCAACGAGCGTTACGTCCTGTTCACCAGTTTCAAGCGCGACGGCTCGGGAGTGGGCACCGCCGTGTGGATCTCGCCGCTCGGCGCGAACCAGGCGTGCTTCACCACCGGAGGCGATTCGGCCAAGGTGAAGCGGTTGCGCAACAACTCGCGGGTCACTCTGCAAGCCTGCGACTACAAGGGTCGCACCAAGCCCGGCACCCCGGTGATCGAGGCCACGGCCCGCGTGGTCACCGGAGCCGAATGCGAACCGGTGACCTCGGCGATGCGACGCAAGTACGCCGTGCAGTTCCGTCTACTCGAGTGGACCACCGCGATCACGTCGCGCATCAAGCGCCAGTCGGTGGCCGACGCCGGTGTGATCATCGACCTGGGCTGAACGACATCGCGCGGGCCGCCTCCTCCGCCGTGATGCGGTGCAGTCGAGCCACGTCGTCCACGCCGAATCGCGCCGACGAGTAACCACCGGCCGACACCCACGCCACGGGGCATCCGTTCCGACGGGCCCAGTCGAAGACGAGCGACTCGCGCCGGCGAATGACGTCGGTGTCGATCCCGCTCGCGCCACCGGCGCTCTGGTGGGCGTCCATGCCCGCGTTGTACAACACCAGACCCACCGTCTCGGGACTCTCGACCGAAGCCAGCGCGTCGACGACGGCGTCGAGGTACTCGTGTCCACCGACCACGCGGCACGTGACACCGGGACGCGACGGATACGAGTCGAACGACGAGACCGAGACGTCGACCTGCTCGATGCCTCGGATACCCCGCTGGCCCAGAACCTCGATGAGGCTGGCGGTTCCGCCACCACAGTGGGCGTCGAAGTCGACGATCAACACCCGCGCGACACCCATGGCGACGGCCCATCGCGCACCGATGACGAGGCCGTTGAACGTGCAGTAGCCCGAACCCCGGTCGTATCGGGCGTGGTGCAGTCCGCTCGACAGGGAGCCCGCGACTCCCCCACCGTTCACCGCCGCCTCCACGGCGGCCACCACGCCGCCGGTGGACGCCAGAACCGAGGCCACGAAGTCCTCGCCGTGTTCGGCGAACTGACCTCGGCCACCTCGCACCACCGCGTCGACGTAGTCCGGGTCGTGCACCTCGGCCACCTCGGACGGATCGAGCGGGCGGGGCTCGACCAGTTCGACGCCCTCGATGGGGTCGTCGCGGAGCGAGCGGGCCACCGCGGCCGACTTGCCCACGGTGTCGAATCCACCTTCCACGCAGAAGGCCGGGGAGAAGAACACGGGAATCGTCATGGTCCGAGGAACGACCGGAATCCCCTCCGATGTGCGTTCGCCCTGTTCACGGCGGTGGGGCGACGAGCGCACACTTCGCCCCGCTCACATCGTTTTCTTCACCATGACCCAACTGACTCTTCCCCGCCCCTTGCACATCATCGACATCGACAACCTCATGGGTGATCCCCGAGTGATCGACCCGTGGGTGATCGGACGATGGCAAGACACCTACATGAGCACGGCCGGACTACGACCCGGCGACCACGCCATCGTGGGCACCGGTTGCAACGGCGCCCACGCTTTCGCGGTGCAGAGCATGTGGAACCCGTTCCGCGTGGTGCGCCGCCCCGGCCCCGACGGAGCCGACGAGGCCCTCATCGAGGCCGCCGTGACCGAGGCCGAGCGGGGTCGCTACACCCACTTCGTCATCGGCAGCGGCGACCACCGGTTCGCCGATCTCCACGACCTGTTGAGCGAGCGCGGCTACCCGGTCACCGTGGTCAGCCGTCCCCGGGCCCTGGCGCGCTCCTTGCGCTCGCGGGCCGGGGATCGGGTGCTGTACCTCCCCGACCTCGCCCTGGCCTGAGATCCCGACCGCACCGCTGTGAACGGCGTGTTTACATTCTGTTCGCGTTGTTCGGAGCGGTCGCCCGCACCAACTAGTGTCGGCGCATCGGTCTACCCCGGGCCGATCCTGAGGGAGGAACACATGAAGAGGACGAACAAGAAGTTCGCTCCGATGTTGCTCACCGCGGCGTTCGCCATCGGCCTCGTGGCCTGTGGCGGTGACGACGGTGGCTCATCGAGCAGCGAAGCCCCCAGCACGGAGGCCCCCACGTCGGAGGCCCCGAGCACCGATGCCCCGACGACCGACGAGCCCGTCGTCGTCGACTGCCGACCCGAGGAAGGCCCCTTGAAGGCCGCGTGGGTCTACGTCGGACCCACGAACGACGGTGGCTGGACCCAGGCTCACGACGAGGCCCGTCAGGCCGTGCAGGAGCACTTCGGTGACGCCATCGAGACCACCTACAAGGAGAACGTGCCCGAGGGACCCGAGGTCGCTCAGGTGATCGACGACCTCATCGCTGACGGCAACACCGTCATCTTCGGCACGTCGTACGGCTTCCAGGACGCGTTCGAGGCCGCCGCGGCCGCCAACCCGAACGTGTGCTTCGAGTTCGCCACCGGCTACAAGGTCTCGACCAACATGGCCCAGTTCTACGGCGCGGCCGAGGACACCGACTACCTGGCGGGTATGGCCGCGGGTGCGGCCTCCAAGACCGGCAAGCTCGGTTACCTGGCCTCGTTCCCGATCGCCGAAGTCGTTCGCGGTGTGAACGCCTGGACCATGGGCGTGCGCGCGGTGAACCCCGAGGCGACCGTCAAGGTCGTGTGGTTGAACACCTGGTTCGACCCGGCCAAGGAGAAGCAGGCCGCTGAGGCCCTCATCGCCGAGGGTGTCGACGTGTTGGGTCAAAAGGGTGTCGACTCGCCGGCCACCGGCGACGCCGCCTCGGCCGCCGAGGGTGTGGCCTGGGCCGGTTACAACACCGACCAGAGCGCCAACTACCCCGACGTGTGGTTGACCGCCACCGTGTACCACTGGGACGTGTACCAGATCCCGCGTCTGCAGCAGGTTCTCGACGGCACCTGGACCACCGGCAACTACTACGGCAACCTGGGCGACGGCTTCGTCACCCTGGCCCCGTACGGTGACCTGGTGAGCGAGGAGACCCGCGCCCTGATCGACGCCAAGAAGGACGAGCTTGCTGCCGCCCCCGGTTCGCAGTTCACCGGTCCGATCATGGACAACCAGGGCAACGAAGTGCTCGCCGACGGTGTGGCTCACACCTTCGACGAACTCATGTCGATGGCGTACCTCGTGGAGGGCGTCGACGGAGAGATTCCGGCCAGCTGATTCCGGCTGAGTCAGGTGTCCCGAAGGGGGCGGGCCTCACGGCCCGCCCCCTTCGTCGTTTCCCCACGCCCTTCGTGGGCGGGTCGTGGTTCGTCTAGGGTCGGGACGGCGACGTCTGGTCGTCAGGGGAGGGTGGAAGCGGTGACGGATCGGGTCGCTGTGCGCATGTCGGGGATCGTGAAGCGGTTTCCCGGAGTGGTGGCCAACGATGGTGTGGACCTGGAGATTCGCGCCGGCGAGGTGCACGCGCTCCTCGGCGAGAACGGTGCCGGCAAGTCCACCTTGTCCAACATCCTCACGGGCCTCTATCGGGCCGACGAGGGTGTGGTCGAGGTCGACGGCCGCCCGTGCGAGTTCTCGTCTCCCCGCGACGCCCTCGACGCCGGCATCGGCATGGTGCACCAGCACTTCCGCCTGGTGTCCACCTTCACCGTGGCCGAGAACGTGGTGCTCGGGGAGGCCAACGGTTCGCTGTTCATGAACAACGACCGGGTGGTGTCCCGCGTGCGCGAGCTCTCCGACCGGTACGGACTGGCCGTGGATCCCAACGCCCGCATCTGGCAACTCAGCGTGGGTGAGCAACAGCGCGTGGAGATCCTCAAGGTTCTCTACCGCGGAGCGAAGGTCCTCATCCTCGACGAGCCCACCGCGGTACTCACCCCGGTCGAGGCCCGGTCGCTCTTCGCCACCCTGCGGGCCATGGCCGACGAGGGTCGTTCGGTGATCTTCATCTCGCACAAGCTCGGAGAGGTGATGGCGGTCAGCGATCGCGTCACCGTTCTTCGTGGCGGTCGCACCGTCGGGACCGTGAACACCGGTGAGACCTCCACGCGCGGGCTCGCCTCCCTGATGGTGGGACGTTCGGTGGAGTTCGAGCGCGTGGTGCGCGAAAATCCGGCCGATCTTTCCAGCACGGTGCTGCGCGTCGAGGAGGTCTCGGCCCACGACGATCGTGGTCGAAACTCGCTCCACGGCGTGTCCTTCACCGTGGGTCGCGGAGAGATCGTCGGCGTGGCCGGGGTGGCCGGCAACGGCCAACGCGAACTGGCCGAGGTGATCTCGGGCATGCGTCCCTCGGTCTCCGGTCGGATCTCCGTGCTGGACGACGAGGTGAAGTCGGGCAAGGCGCGTTCGGCGATCGCCCGTGGTATCGCGCACGTACCCGAGGATCGTCTGCACACCGGACTCGCCGCCGGGCACTCGGTGGAGGACAACCTCGCGCTGAAGAACTACCGCACTCCGCAGATCTCACGTTTCCGACTGTTGCAACGTCGCGCCATCCGCGAACAGGCCTCGACGTTGGTGGAGCGCTACGACGTGAAGACACCCGACACCTCCACACCGGTGCGTCTGTTGTCGGGTGGAAACGTGCAGAAGGTGCTGTTGGCCCGCGAGTTCTCGGCGTTGCCCAAGGTGCTCATCGCCGCCTCACCCACGCGCGGTCTCGACGTCGGGGCCATCGAGGCGGTGCGCGAACGACTGGTGGCCGCGGCCAACGAGGGTGTCGGCGTTTTGTTGATCAGCGAGGATCTCGACGAGATCCTCTCGCTGGCCGATCGCATCCTGGTCATGTACGAGGGACGCATCGTCGACGATCTTCCCGCCGAAGGCGCCGACCGCGAGCGCATCGGCCTCACGATGGGTGGAAGCGGCGCGAAGGAGGAAGCCCGATGAGATCACCGCTGCGCCTCGAGCGTCGTCTCGAACAACCCAAATGGTTGAACTGGGCCGTGCCGCTCATCTCGCTGGTGGCCGCTCTGGTGTTGGGAGCCATCGTGCTCTGGATCACCGGCAAGAACCCTCTCGACGCGTATCAGCGCATCTTCGAACGCGGATTCGCCGGCAAGCGGGCCTTCTCGGGTGCGCTGGAGATGGCCACTCCCCTGGCCTTCACCGGTCTGTGCGCCGCCGTGGCCTTCCGGATGGGTCTCATCAACATCGGTGGCGAGGGACAGTTCTACGTGGGCGCCATCGGTGCCAGCTGGGTGGGTATCTCGCTCGACGGTGCGCCGGTGGCCATCGCCATCGTGCTCTCGTGCCTCGCGGGCATGTTGTTCGGTTCGGTGTACTCGGCGATCGTGGGCATCCTGCGCGCCCGCTACAACACCAACGAGATCATCACCTCGTTGATGATGAACTATCTCGCGGGAATCCTGCTGAACTACCTCATCTTCAACTCGAAGTCCTTCTGGCGCGATCCCGACTCGCCGCAGTTCCCCAAGGGCAAGCCCATCGCCGACCGAGCGTCGTGGAACACCTACACCGTGTTCGGCATCGCCGTGCCCATCGCGTTCATCATCGCGATCCTGGCCGGAGTGACCATCTGGTTCCTGTACAAGCGCACGCGCTTCGGCTTCGAAGTGAGCGTCATCGCGGATTCACCCAAGGCCGCCCGATACGCCGGCATCCGAACCTCGTCCACCATCGTGGTGGTGATGGCCATGTCGGGCGCGTTGGCCGGTCTGGGAGGCGCCGCCGACGTCGGAAACTTCCGCGGGTTGTTGGACGCCAAGGGATTGCAGATGGCCGGATACGGATACACGGGCATCGTGGTCGCCGCGTTGGCGCGACGGAACCCGATCACCACGGTGGCCGTGGCCATCTTCATCGGTGGGTTGACCAAGGCGGGCTACGCCTTGCAGGGCCCGGACTTTCCGAGCGGACTGGTGGGAACGCTCCAGGGTCTCATCCTGTTCACCGCGGTGGCGGGTGAGATCCTGATCAAGTACCGCATCAAGCTCAACGCGCGGCGCACGGAGGCGGTGGCGGCGTGAACTCCAACATCCTCATCATCATCCTCTCCTCGGCCATCTTCTATGGCACTCCGTTGTTCTTCGCCGCCCTCGGCGGGATCTTCACCGAACGCAGCGGTGTGCTGAACCTCGGCGTGGAGGGCACGATGCTCATCGGAGGTGTCTCCGGTGCCTGGGCGTGCATCCACATCGGCGGCAGCGCCTGGTTCACGGTGACCATGTCGGTCCTGGTGGGTGCGCTCGCCGGTGGACTGATGTCGACGCTGTTGGCGTTCCTGTGCATCACCTTGAAGACCAACCAGACGGTGGCCGGCCTGGCCATCACGATCTTCGCCGGAACCGTCGGTCTGAGCAGTTACTTCGCCAACATCTGGGAAGTGGCGAAGAACCCCGTGCCCCGACCGATTCGCACCATGGATCTCTTCGGTCTGGCCGACATGCCGATCCTCGGGCCGATCCTGTTCCGTCAGACCTCGCTGACCTACCTGTCGTGGTTGCTCGCGATCCTGTCGACCGTGTACCTCTTCCGCACCCGCATCGGTCTGCAGTTGCGGGCGGTGGGTGAGTCACCGCAGACGGCCGACGCCATGGGGATCAGCGTCATCCGCTATCGCTACGTGCACACCATTCTCGGTGGGGCGCTGGCCGGCGTGGGTGGAGTCTTCTACAGCCTGGCCATCGTGCCCACGTGGGTGGACGGCATGACCAAGGGTGCGGGCTGGATCGCCATCGCACTCGTGATCTTCGGCTTCTGGCGGCCCAGCCTCGCGCTCGTCGGCGCGTATCTGTTCGGTGGTTTGCAGTCGCTCAGTAGCACGTTGAAGGCACGTGGTGTCGACATCAGTGGCGACATCCTCGACGCCCTTCCCTTCTTCATGACCATCGTGGTTCTGGTGTTGGTCTCCAGTCGCTTCGCCCACCGACGTCTCGGTGCACCCGCCGCGCTCGGAATCCCGTACGAGCGCGAGGAGCGATGACCTCGCTCACCAACGTCTCGGCGCCACTGCGCCGGGCGTGGCATCCGGTCGGACGCGTGGAATCGTTCGGTGAGTCGCCCACGCGCGTCGAGTTGGTGGGCGAGGCCTACGTGGTCGTGCGACTGAACGGATCCCTGCGGGTGTTCCTCGACGTGTGTCCCCACCGAAACGCGCGCCTCAGCGACGGAGCGGTGACCGACGAATGCCTTCGTTGCCCGTATCACGGCTGGGAGTTCGACGCCGACGGTGCGGTCGCCCACGTGCCCGCCCTCGGATCCGACGCCACGTTGCCACCCGCTCGTTTGACGGCTCCGTTCACGCAGGAACGTTTCGGATTGCTGTGGATCGCGCCCGAGGAGCCGGTCACCGACATCCTGCACATCCCGGAATGGGACGACGTGTCCCTCACCAAGGTCTGGATGCCCCCGGTCGACATCGACGCCGCGGCGGCTCAGGCCATCGACAACTTCCTCGACTTCAGTCACTTCCCCTACGTGCACGCGGGCACCTTCGGCACCGACAAGGACCGCCTGGTGAAGGAGTACACCACCGAACGCACGGCCGACGGCTGGGGCTTCGTGGTGCAGTACCCGCACGTCATCGAGAACCACGAGGATCCGTTGGTGGCCACGGGCGAGCATCCGTTGGTGCAGGACCGCCTGATGCGTTACGACTACCGGGTTCCCTTCACCGCGAATCTGCGCCTCGAGATTCCGATGACCGGCATGGTCAACGCCATCGTCATGTGGTGTCAGCCCATGACCCTCGAGCGCACCCGGGTGCACATCGTGATGATCCGCAACGACGTGCGCACCACGGCGGACCACCAGGCCGCCATCGACTACGAGATGAGGATCTTCTCCGAGGATCTGCGTGTGATCGAGAGACTCCGCGACAAGACGATGCCCTTGGAGCGTGGTCAGGTGCACGTGCGCAGCGACCGGCACACGGTCGAGTTCCGGCGCATCCTGCAGAGGTTGATGGACGCCTGACTCAGGGTGCGCCCGCCGCGTCGGCGACGAAGCCGAGCAACGGCATGGTGACGTGTCGGAAGTCGATGGCGGCGAGGTCGTCGACGTAGGCGTCGAGCACCGCCAACCCCAGGGGGATCGCCCGACCGACGATGGCCACGAGATCGGCCACCGCGGGGGTCACGCCGGCCGGTGCCAACATCACGTGATAGCGCTGCCGTCCTCCGTCGTGCAGTTCGTCGAGCACCGCCGCCAGGTCACGTCGATGACTCGCGGCGACGTACGCCTCGAGGCGGAAGCGCAACCACGGTCGGCGCTTCTCCCCACCCCCTCGGGTGAGCAGATGCGCGGCGACGTTGCCCATCTCCACCCGGTCCACGGTGCGGTCGGTGACGGGCTGGTTGTCGGAGATCGCCTCGTCGAGCAACACGCGCATGGCGTCGATGAGCAGATCGTCCTTGCTCGCGTATCTGGTGTACACCGCTCCCGCGGAGAGCCCGGCACGGCGACCGATTCTCGACACCGTGGTGGAGTGCAGACCGACTTGACCGATCACCGACCGCGCACTGTCGACCAGGGCATCGCGCAGTGCGTCACCGGTGCGCGCCGAGATCGCCTCACCCAACTCCGGCCGCCACGCTTCGTCACCGAGATCGTGATCAGTGGCGATCGCCCGGGTGACGAGGGCCATCGCGATCCGCCAGATGTCGATGTTTCCCGTCGAGACGTTGTCGTGCAGGACGACCCCCCACACGATGCCGACGAGAAAAGCCAGCCGCGCCTTTTCCCGAGGCGAGCGAGACTCCCACGCGAGAAGGCGATCGATCTCGGGAGCGATGATTTCTGACAGTTCCGGACGGCGACGCGCCAGGGCCACGAACTCCAAGCCGACCCTCACGGCGTCGTCCACTCCGAGGGCGGACTCGACCAGGGTCGGTGAATCACCCCCGCCACCGGCCACGTCGATGCAACGCGACAGCAGACCCAAGAACGGCTCGCGACAACGCTCCTCCCACACCGCTACGGCCAACTCGTCGGGTGTTTCGTGCCGGGCGTACACCGCCCCCGCCGTGATCCCGACTCGGCGGGCGACCGCGTGCATACCCAGTGCGTCCAGGCCCGATTCGGCGACCTCGGCCAAGGCCGCCTCGAGGATCTCCTCGTCCCGCAGGATCGCCCGGGCGGTACGGGCGCGGGACCGAATGGGCATGACGGGCAGGTTACGTCTTGACCTCGAGACTCTAAAAGTTACACTATGATTTCTGAACACGGACGGTTGTCGTGTCTGGGGCGTGACAGGGGGAATTCAATGCGACGTGCACCGGTGTTGATCGGAGCTCTGCTTCTCGTGGCGAGCGCCTGCGGAGGGGACTCGGGCGGTTCGGAACCCAGTGACACCTCGACGGTGTCGGATTCCACTGCGACACCGACTTCTTCCGCCGGCGTCGTGTCCAGCAAGGAGGACGCCCGCGCCGCCGTGGTACGCATCGTTTCCCAGGGCAGTTTCCGCGATCCCGAAGTGGGCTTCCAGTCCGGAGTCGGTTCGGGGTCGGGCTTCATCGTGAGCTCCGATGGGCTGGTGGTGACCAACCAGCACGTGGTGGAAGGGGCGGGGTCCGTCGAGGTGTTCGTCGACGGCGAGGACCGACCGCTCAACGCGCGAATCCTCGGCGTGTCGGAGTGCAACGACCTCGCGGTTCTCGATCTGGAGGGTGACGGCTACCCCTACTTCGAATGGTTCGAAGGCACGGTCGACGCCGGCATCGACGTGTGGGCCGCGGGTTTCCCGATGGGCGATCCGGAATACTCCATCAGTCGGGGTTCGGTGGTGAAGGCCGAGGCCGACGGTGAAACCGAGTGGGCGTCGTTCGACTTCAGCATCGAGCACGACGCCACCACCGAGCCGGGCAACTCGGGCGGTCCCGTCATCACCGAGGACGGTCGCGTGGTGGGTGTGCACTACGCCGGCGGTGATCTGTACGGGAACGGGGTGATCCGTCGGTTCGCCATTCCCGCCGAATTGGCCATCGACGTGGTCGAGGTCCTGTCACAGGGTCAGGATCAGGATTCCATCGGCATCAACGGAACCGCCGTGGCCGGTGAGAACCTGGCCGGCATCTGGGTGAGCGGCGTGCGCGCCGGTAGCCCGGCGAGCGATCTGGGAATCGAAGCCGGAGACGTGGTGCTCAGCCTCGGGGGTCGGGACGTGGTGAGTCAGGACGACCTCGACCGGTACGGGTTCGCCACCAAGTCCGGTTACTGCGATGTCCTGCGCACCCAGGGCACCGATCGCGCCATCGAGATCACGGTGCTGCGGTTCGACACCGGGGAGATCCTCAGTGGCGAGCTGAACAACCCCGATCGTCCCCTCGAGATGAAGGCCTCGATCGCCGATTCCATCACCGGAGGTTCCTCCGAGGGTGACGCGTACGAGTACGAGCTGGTCGAGGACAACAGTGGCTCGGTCCAGGTCGAGGTTCCGGTGCAGTGGACGTCGCGCGACTCCTCTCTGTGGAACTTCTTCGGAGGTGACTACCCGCGGATCGACGTCTCCACCGACATCCAGTCGTATCTGACGACGTGGGGCACCTCCGGTGTCACCGTCATCGCGGCGGCCGGATTGGACGAAACGAATTTCGAGTCCACCCTCGACTACTTCACCCAAGACTTCTACGCGGACTCCGACTGCGAATACGCCACCAGCAACCAATACGACAACAACGATCCGGAGACTCCCGTCATCGGTATGTACGACGTGTACGAGAACTGTGGTGGACCGGGTGGCGCCTGGTTGGTGGTCGGCGTCTTCTACGACCAGTTCTACGACGTGTTGATCGTCGTGGCGGCGCAGGCCGTCACCGACGCCGACCTCGAGGTGGTCGACCGCGCGCTGGCGACCTTCTACATGCCCTGATCCGATCACCCTTGCCTCGCCTCTTTAGGCGAATGACTAACGTCGTTCGTCGATGGCACACTTCGATTCCGACTACTACGCGCGGTTCTACGGAGACGGTGGCGTCCACGATCGCGAGAAGATCGCTCACCTCGCCGCCGCCGTCCACGGTATGTGCGCGTGGTGGGACGTGGAGCCCACCTCCGTGCTCGACGTCGGTGCCGGACCGGGTCTGTGGCGCGACTGGTACCGCGAGAACCATCCGGAGGTGCGGGTCGTCTCCACCGACGTGAGCGAGCACGCCTGCCGCGAGTACGGACACCAACGACGTGACATCGGCACGTGGCGACCTCGGGCACGTTTCGATCTCGTCGTCTGTCACGGAGTGCTGCAGTATCCCGACGACGCCGCGACGACGGCGGCCATCGACAACATCGCGGCCGCTTGCCGCCACGTGCTGTATCTCGAGACTCCCACCACGTCCGACTTCGAGTCGATCGTCGACGTCGAGGCCACCGACATGAACGTTCACCATCGCACCGGAGCCTGGTACCGCCGGCGACTCGAGCGACATTTCGTCCAGGCCGGCGCCGGGTTGTGGGTTCGCCGTGGCGGTGGCGTTCGGCTGTACGAGTTGGAGGGGTGTCGCTGATCACCGGGGCGTACGCTGTGGACATGTCCGACCCGATCGAACAGCGGCTCCGTCGTCTGGAGGATCTGCAGGAGATCCATCAACTCTTCGTCGACTACGGACTGGCGTTGGACGCCGGCGACTTCGCCGCCTACGCCGCGCTTTTCGCCCGGGACGGTGAGATCCTGCTCGGGCCCATGGGCCGTGCCGTCGGACCGGTGGCCATCGAGGAGTTGATGCGCCGCACTCTCGACGGACGCGTGGGCTCGTCGTTGCACATCATCAGCAGCCCACAAGTGGTGCTCGACGGCGATCGCGCCACCGCCCAGGTGATGTGGACCGTGATCCATCGCGGTCACGATGGGCAACCGCGTCTCACCATGATCGGACGTCATCACGACGATCTCGTCCGCGAGAACGGACGCTGGCGGTTCCAGCGGCGCCGCGGAACGGTGGACATCCCGTCCACCTACGGCGAGCCGACCCTCGACTGACTCGCTCAGAACTCCGGTGGCGTGAAGCCGCTCGGCCAGATCGTCGAATCGTCCCAGAGAACGAACTGCAGGTTCGCCCGCGTGAGACGAGCCCCCGAGAAGTCGACTCCGAACAGAACCGATTCCGACAGATTCGCGTTGGTGAGATTGGCTCCCGAGAAATTCGCGCCCGACAGATCGGCGCCCGACAGATCCACCCCTTGGAGGATCGCACCACGGAAATCGGCGCCTTGGAGATTCGCGAACATCAGATCCTGACCTCGCAAGTCGGCTCCGGCGCAGGATGCATCGGGCACCGCGTCACACGGAATGACCGGGGGAACGAACGTGGCCGGGGGTGCGGGTGTCGTCGGTGTCACCAACGTGATGGGCGTGGTCGCGGCCGAGTTGATGGTCGCCCCCGGCGCCACCACCGTCACGGCGACGGTGTTCGTCATCGAGTCGGCGTCGATGACCGCATCGGACTCGACTGGTTCGTCGACGGCATCCGCGTCATCGCCCGATATCACGGCGAGCGTCGGCGACGTCGGATCGCTCACGTCGACAACCGAGTGCGTGTCGTCGGACGACTCGGCGGACGGGTGACTCTCCCCACATCCGGCCAGTGTCATCAAAGCCAACAACGCCACGGTGGCGCGACCACGCTTCACGTGCGAGACCGTAAATGAATTCGCTGACCGGGCCCTGACCTACACGTGGCCACCATGTGGACACGGAATGAACGTCGGGTTTACAACACCACGAGAACGCCGTACAACGAACCGGCCGCGCTGTCGATCGGACGCACCGTGGGCAACATCTTCGACCAGTCGCGATCGGAGTCGATCAGCGCGGTCACGGCATCGCTCGCGACCGAACGTTCGGGACTCCACAGACCCGTGACGGCCATCTCGTCGGCGGAGGCGATGATCGGGCCACCCGTGTCGCGACCCAACCGCCAGCGAACGTACTGCGCCGGGGTGCAGACACGGGCGGTCGATGACCACACCTCGGGTTCGCTGCGGTGCATCCACGACAACTTGGTGACCATGGCGCGCGCCGAGGGGACCAAGCCCACCTCGCGCGTCCACCAGGACTCGTCGTGCTTCTTGAGACACCAGGCCGCGTCGGGGGCACTCGACTCGTCGTGGGCCCAGATGACGGGCCGCAGCGGACGACCGGTGTCGTCGAGCATCACCACGCCGTCGTCGGATCCTGTGACGCGAATGCGCGTGATGTTGCTGAAGTCGATGCCCTCGAGCGACGCGACGATGACGTCGTAAAGGGTGTCGACGTCTTCGGTCTCGATGTCGATCGCCCCCGCGTCGTTCGCGGTGAACCCGCGCGAGGACACGACGATGTGCAGATGACCGCTCATGGTGTTATCGGTCGTCCAACAGGGTCGGGTCGTCGCGCAGTTCCTGACGGACCATGGCTTCCCAGAATCCGACGAACTTGTCACCGTCGGACGCCCTCATCCGGTCGCGATACCACGCGGGCAGCGCCGACTCGCCCGAACCACCGGCGGCCCGCACGTGCCACGCCCGTTGACAACGTTGTTCGAGCGCCACCGCGCGCTGGTGCACCGCGCGAATGGAGTTGCCGAGAACGAAGACGCCGTGTCCGGAGAGCAACACCAGGTCGGCGTCGCCCATGGCCGCGATGGCCGCGGCCGCCGAGCCGGGATCGTCCACCGAACCGCCGTACTCGCGCACCAACGTGACGTCGCCACCGCCCAGGACGCTGCTCTGGTCGAGCGCCGGGGGCACCTCACCCATGTCGGCCCACACCGTTCCGTACAGGGGGTGATTGTGCAACGCCACCTCCACTCCGGGACGGGCCTTGTGCAGTTCGAGGTGCAGCGGGATACCGGGTGGCACGGGCCAGTCACCCTCGACCAACTTGCCGTCCATATCGATGCGGATGATGTGCTCGGGCCGGATCTCGTTCCAGAGCAACAACCAGGGATTGCACAACAACGTGCCGTCGTGCAGATTCACCGTGATGTGCCCGGCCAGATGGTCGTTGTAACCCTCCCGCCACAGCGTGCGGGCCAGCATCACGATCTGTTGCTTCATCGACAGGTCGGGAAGCAGACGATCGGCGGTGGGCTCGAAGGCGGACGGGCTCATACCGACATTCTGCCCTTTCGGGTCGTTGGTCCGTGTCTCGGGAGATCGAACCACGGCACACTGGAGCCATGACCGATCACACCCATGGAACCGATGTCATGAACGCCCTCGTCCCGCTGGCCCGCGAGTTGCGCCAACACATCCCCGACGTGATGAAGGCCTTCTCCGGTCTGGCGTCGGCCGTGATGGCACCGGGGGCCTTGGATTCCAAGACCAAGGAACTGATGGCACTCGCGATCGCGGTGAGTCACCGGTGCGACGGCTGCATCGCCTCCCATGCGCGCGGGGCGGCCAAGCACGGAGCGACCGAGGCCGAGGTCGCCGAGGCCATCGGCGTGGCCGTGCTGATGACCGGTGGACCGGCCACGGTGTACGGGCCCCGGGCCTTGTCGGCCTTCGTCGACTACAAGTCGCAGTCCGACTCCTCCCACTGACGTACGCTCGACCACGGGGGGATGGTTGATCATGGTCGGTCATGGGTTGTCGAAAAGTGATGGGTTGTCGAAAAGTGGACTCGGGCGTCGGATACTCGGCGCGACGCTGATCGTGATCGCGGTCGGTTGCGGGGGCGGCTCGGATTCATCCCCCGACACCGGTGCCGTCGACACCTCGATCGCCACCACCGGGGCCCCCGACGTCACCGAACCGTCGATCACCGAACCGCCCACCGATCAACCGACCCCCATCGCGTGGGAAACCGTCACGGCTCCCGCCGACTGCATGTGCGCCGACGGCAGTCCCTACTCCTACTTCGTTCGTGAGGCCGATCCCACCAAGGTGATCTTCTTCCTCGAAGGTGGTGGCGCCTGCTTCACCGGTGCCATGTGCGCGCCGGGCAGCGACTCGTACAAGCAGAACATCGGTGAGGCGCCCGGTGCGGATGCCAACGGCATCTTCGACTTCGACAATCCCGCCAATCCCTTCGCCGATCACAGCATCGTGTACGTGCCCTACTGCACGGGCGACGTTCATTCGGGCAACGCCACCAAGGACTACGGCGACGGGGTCGTGACACAGCACAAAGGCTTCGTCAACGCGTCGGCGGCCCTGGCCACCATGATCGAACGCTTCCCCGACGTGGTCGATCTCGTCGTGGCCGGATCGAGCGCCGGGGCCTTCACCACACCTTTGTTCGCCGGTCTGGCGGCCGACGAGCTACCTGACGCCAACGTGGCGGTCATCGCCGACAGTGGCGGTGCGGTTCCCGATGCCATCGCCGCCGTCACGGCCAACTGGGGCACGGTCGAGTCGCTCCCCGATTGGCCCGAGTTCGCCGGCGCCACCGCGGCCATGGTGACACCGGCCTACAGCTTCGCCAAGGTCGCCGAACACAACCCGTCGATCACCTTTCTTCGACACGATTACGCCTATGACCGTGTTCTGTCCGGGTATGCCGTGATGGCCGGCCTCTCTGCCGATGGTCTGGTGGATGTCATGCGCAGTGGCGAGGCCAGCATCGAAGCGACGGGGGCCTCCGTCGCCGCATGGGTGTCACCCGGCGACGCGCACACGATCCTGGGGCGAGCCGCCTTCTACACCGAGGAACTCAACGGCGTCCGCTTCCTCGACTGGCTGCTCGCGTTCCTCGACGGCGCACCATTCGCGGACAACTACTGCGTGGAGTGCGGCGGCTGATCAGACTTTTCCGGTTGCCAACCGGTCCACACGAGAGTCCTCGGCTCCGAGTATCCGGGCGAGACGTATCGAGGCCACGGAGCGATCGAGCGTGCTCGCGTCGCCCATCGAGTCGATGTCGACCCAATCCCTCGGTCGGTCGAACATCGCCTTGAACACGGCCAGATCGTCGGCGCACAACACGCGCACCATTCGCCCGGCGAAGGGAACGGTGAGGCATCGTCGATGAACCTCGAGATGGAACTCCGAGGCGGCGAAGAACAAATCGATCGGCGTGTCATCCCACATCACGCGAATCTGATCATCCGACATCACCGAGCGCCGTGCGGATGCGGGGATCTCGACGCCCGCGGGAAGCATCGCGAACACCCGATCGGCCCGGGAACCTTCGACGAAGACGTTCACGTCGATGTCCCTCGTTCCGCGAGGCTCGGCGGTCGCGTACGCCAATGCGAACGCGCCACCGAAGGCCCACGGAACGTTTCCGTCATCGAGGGCGTCGGCGACCGCGAGAATTCGCTCGACCAGATTCATCGGACACGCGCCTTGGCTAACGCCTTGGCTCGATACGGCAGCTGTTCGGCCAACAGCAGGACGTCGACGAGTTTGCGCGCCTGAACCTCGGGATCGAGTCGACCGTCGACATGAATGGCGAATCCCATCGCATCAACCAATCGACACACGACGTCGAAGGATGGTTCGCGCCGACCACGCTCGTACGCGCTGACGACGGTCGAGGGGATCCCCACCCGATGGGCGACTTCGCTCTGGGTGAGCCCGGCGCGACGACGCAGGTCTTTGAGTAAAGAGGCCGCCTTCACACGGTGATCATACTGGGCATATGAGCGTTTACGCTCAGTTTTGTCACCTCTGAGAGCTAACCCTTTCGGGCCGCCCGGAAGAAAGCCACGAGACCCAGCACCGCCACGACGGCACCGATCACGCGAGCACCGACACCCACCTCGATCCACGCGAGCCACCCACCGGCCGCGACCGTGGGGATGGACACCACGACACCCAGAACCCGCGACCACGGGCGACTCGGGTTCCGCCACGCCACGAGGGCCGACAGACCTCCGAAGACGATGATCATCAGCACGACGATCGCCGCCACGAGGGCCAGTGATTCCATGACCGGACCTTAGACGTCATCCGGCAGGACGATGTGCCTAAGCCCGTGCAGTAGCGTGCCACGCCGTGCGATTCATCCTGTTCGTCGTCGACAACGTCTCCGGGTCGGGAACCGCCGACGAAATGACCCGGATCGACGCCTTCAACGACCGGTTGCGCCACGAGGGGACGTGGGTCATGGCCGCCGGTATCGCCGGGCCCGACTCGGCGCGGGTGGTCGACGGTCGACGCGGCACCTCGACCGCGGGGTCGGCGTTCCCCGGGCCGGACTTCTACAGCGGGTTCTGGATCATCGACGCCCCCGATCAAGACGTCGCCGAGTCCCTGGCCCGGGCGGGTTCGGTGGCCTGCGGTCGCCGGGTGGAACTACGGCCGTTCCTGGGCTGACGGTTCCGTTACGTGCGGAAGAGAAGCTTCACGCGCCCGCGGCCGTCAGGGATCGATGCGTTCCATGGTGGCGCGGAACACCCCTGCGTAGTCCCACACGAGCCGATGACCTTCGCGATGCCGGTTGACGCGAACGGAATCGTCGCCGTCGGGACGCAGCACGAACACGCCGTTCTCGAACGCCGCGGTGACCACCAGTGGGGTGGAGAAATCGACCGCCATCACGTCGCGCAGAGCGTTCTGCAACGTGCCGTCGGCGTGCGGGAAGTCGTGGATGATTCCGCCTCCGGTGATCACCACCCGATCGCCTGACTGTTCGATGCGTTCCACGTGTCGCCACTGGGGACTCTCGGCCGGAAGCGGCTCACCGTTCGAACGCAGGTCGACCACTTTCCAGGTGCCACGCAGATCAGGGGCGTTGGGTGCCAATTCGTCGGGCGCGCCGGCGAGGATCGGCGGCGGCATGGTGCGCTCGTACCGAGCGCGGTCGTGCTCGCCGTATCCACCGGGAGGCGTGCGCGCCACCGGGATGTCGTCGATCGCGGTCATTCGGCCACTTCTGAGAGTGCGAAGAGCCATTGACTCTCCAGCGCGCTGTCGCGGTTCTTCCCGATGGTCTCGGCGATGCGCGGGTCCATGGCCAGTTGCACGAACACCTGACGCGACGGGTAGCGCATCATCGACATGAACTGGAATCCCTCGCCTCCGGTGCCGATGACCTGCGAGTCGATCATGCCGGCGAAGACGAACGAGGCGCCGTGGCTCTCGGCGAATTCGCGGAACCCCCGGGCGTACAGCATCATCTCGGCGAACACCTCGAAGTCGGGGGCACCGTCGCTCGTCGTCGTCGAACCGGTCTTGAGGCGCAACAGATTGCACATCACCACCGGGCCTTCGGGTCCGGCGAGAAACGTGGCGATCTGTTCCGGCGTGGGCGTCTTGGACATCGGTGCACTCCCTCGACGTCGGACTCGGACGCGAGTCGATCGACGTGGACGAGATTAGTCAGGGTTGTGACGATGCTTCTGCCACAAGTTCGCGCGGTCGCGACTCGAGCAGAGACGACAGCGACGACCACCCAATGACCCGGAAACGACGAAGTCCCGGTCTCTGTTTCCAGATTCCGGGACTTCCTTGGTGGCGGGGACAGGATTTGAACCTGTGACCTTCGGGTTATGAGTGCGCCGACGCTGGTGGGAGCTGGTCGGCGTTGATCGGCGTCGTTCCTGGTCACCGTCTGTTTCGAAGCGGGGATCCGGGCCGCTCGTCTGCAGTGGTAGGAGCCCGTTGGTGCTCGTCGTGTTGTACGTCTGTTGCACACATCAGCACCCGAGCGGCATCTCTCTGGTCGTCCGCACTGGTGGGTGCACGTCGTGCGGACCGCGGCCGGTCGGGCCGCGTCGATACTCTGGCTTGCATGACATGGACTCGCCGATTCCAACTGGCGCCGTTGGTGGCGGTCGGCGTGACGTTGATCGGCTGCAGCGATGTAGCCGAGGACGCCGAGCGAGCGGGGCACGAAGCCGTGGCGATGGCCGAAGCCGTTGACTTCGCTGGTCTTGACTTCGACGTTCGCCGAGATCCCGGTTGAGGCTGTTGCAGCTCGTGGGTCGTGTACCTGCGCGCGCATGGCGCCACGGTCGAGATGACCGACGATCCGGATCGGGGTGCGTTCCGTGAGGCGAACGGCCTCGGAGATGACGCAGCGTCCTGTCACACGGCCGAAGTCGACGGCTATCTGATCGAGGGTCACGTGCCGGTCGAGGCGATCCAACGTCTCCTCACGGAACGGCCTGATGCAGTCGGGTTGGCTCTGCCCGGGATGCCGGCCGACTCACCGGGTATGGGCGGCGATCAGGCTGCGTGGGTCACGCAGCCTGTCGTTCTGGTGGAGACTGACTGATCATTGTCCGACTGGGACTACTGACCGGGTTCCGTCGTTGGGCGAAATGCGGCCCGACCGCCAAGCCATGGTCCGAAGGATCTCGCAGTTGGCCGTTCGGGCAGCCCATGTTGTCGCCCTCCCACGTGAAGTCTTCCGACTGCGCCGTCCGGGTCGTCTTGCATCCACCGTTCATCTACGACACACTGTCGTAGATGAACGGTGTCGTCGGATTCTTGGCCGGTCTGCCGAGCCCGGGAACGGATTCGATCGGCATCGGTCCGTTCGAGTTGCGGGCCTACGGGCTCATGATCGCGCTCGGCGTCGTTGCTGCGGTGTGGTTGTTCGGCAAGCAGCTCGAGGACTCCGGTCTCGGCACTCGAGACGATGCCTCCTCGATCGCGGTGTGGGCGGTCGCCGCAGGCGTTGTCGGGGCCAGGCTGTATCACGTCGTCACTGACTGGTCGAAGTACAGCGATGACTTCGCAGCCATCCCGCGGATCTGGGAGGGCGGGCTCGGCATTCCGGGCGGTATCGCAGTCGGGGTGGCCGTCGGCGCGTGGCAGTCGCGTCGACGAGGGGTCCGTCCTGCGGTGGCGTTGAGGTTCAGCGCTCCGGCGCTCGCTCTGGCCCAGGCGATCGGTCGGTGGGGGAACTGGTTCAATCAGGAGCTGTACGGCCGGCCGACGACGTTGCCATGGGGTCTGGAGATCGGCGATCCCGTCGGCTACCCGCCCGGCACGACCTTTCACCCCACCTTTCTGTACGAGTCGGCGTGGAACCTGGCGCTCGCGGGGCTGCTGTTGTGGATTCAACGTCGTTACCGGCTCGCAGCGGGTCGGTTGTTCGCCGTCTACCTGGTCGGCTACGGGACGGGCAGATTCTGGATCGAGGGGCTGCGCATCGACCCTGCTTCGGACGTGGCCGGGCTCCGTCTGAACCAGTGGGTGGCGCTCGCCGCCGTCGTCGGCGGGGGCGCATATCTGGTGGTGACGCGCGGGCGGAAGTGGAACGAGGCGGTCCAGCCGTCAACTCCGGACGTAGGACTGGTACAGCCGCAGGCCGGTGTTGCGATCGACGAGCGGTGATGCCAACGCCCACGAGGCTCACTGCTCGGGCGCGGCGCGCTGAGCGTCACGAGTGCGGCGGGGGTCGGTGGGTGTGATGTCGACGCGACGCAGCATTTGAGCGTTCAGTGCGACGACGATCGTGGACAGGCTCATCAAGACGGCGCCGACTGCGGGTGACAGGGTGATGCCGGCCCAGGTGAGTACGCCTGCGGCGAGTGGGATCGCCACGATGTTGTATCCAGCGGCCCAGGCGAGGTTCTGGATCATCTTGCGATAGCTGGCCCGCGACAGTCGAATGACGCCGGCGACGCTGCGCGGGTCGCTCGAGGCGAGCACGACGCCCGCAGATTCGATGGCGACGTCAGTTCCGGCGCCGATGGCGAGTCCGACATCGGCTCGCGCGAGGGCGGGGGCGTCATTGACGCCGTCGCCGACCATGGCGACGGTGGTTCCGCGTCGTTGCAGGGTGATGACGGCCTGGTCCTTGTCTTCGGGGAGCACTTCGGCGAACACGTCGGTGATGCCCAGATCGTGTCCGACGGCGCCGGCGACTTGTCGGGCGTCACCGGTGATCATGGCGACATCGACGCCCATCTGTTGGAGCTCGGCGACGGCCTGGCGGGCTTCGGGGCGCACTTCGTCTTCGAGCGCAAGTGCACCGATGACGCTGTGGCCGGTGGCGAGGTAGAGGATGGCGGCTCCGCGCTTGGTCCAGGTGTCGATGTCGTGTTCGAGTGATCGAGGCACGGTGAGCTCGCGTTCGCGGAGGAGTGCCGGTCCGCCGACGGCATAGCTGGTGCCGTCAAGCTGGGCGGTGACGCCACGCCCGGTGATTGCGGTGAAGCCGGTCGCTCGTGGGACCTCCTGGCCCGCTGCTGCGGCGACGATGGCGCGGGCGAGCGGGTGTTCGCTGTCGGACTCGACTGCCGCAGCGACCCGTAGGACACGGTCGTTGTCGTAGTCGCCGTCGCCTGCGACTCCGGTCACGATGTGGGCGCCGCGTGTCAGCGTGCCCGTCTTGTCGAACAGCACCGTGTCGATGGACCGCATGCGCTCGAGTGCAAGGCGATCCTTGACGAGGATGCCAGACTTGGCCGACACCGCGGTCGAGATGGCGATCACGAGCGGGATGGCCAGGCCGAGAGCGTGGGGGCAGGCGATGACGAGGACCGTGACGGTGTTGGTGATGGCGGTGTCGACATCGCCGAGTACCCACCAGACCACGAACGTGATCGTCGCTGCGGCGACGGCGACGTAGAAGAGCAGCGCCGCGAACCGGTCGGCGAGGACCTGGGCGCGGCTCTGGCTGGCTTGTGCGTCGGCGACGAGCCGTTGGATGCCTGCCAGGGTGGTGTCGTCGCCGACGGCAGCGACCCGCACGCGGATCGAGCTGTCGGTCGACACGGTGCCGGCGACAACTCGATCGCCGACGGTGCGGCTCTGTGGTTTGGACTCACCGGTGATCATCGACTCGTCGAGCTCTGCGGCGCCGTCGACGATCGTGCCGTCGGCGGGAACTCGTGCGCCTGGTCGAACGAGGACAACGTCGCCGACCCGAAGTTCGGATGCCGGGAGCGGTCGGATCGTGTCTCCGTCGACGAGGTCGGCTTCGTCAGGCAGCAACGCAGCGAGCGCGGCCAGGGCGTTCTGGGCCTGACCGATCGCCTTCATCTCTTGCCAGTGGCCGAGCAGCATGATGGTGACGAGCGCCGCGAGCTCCCACCAGAACTCCAGCTCGAGCCAGTCGAGGCTGGTCGCCATCGACGCCACGTAGGCGACCGTGATCGCCATCGTGATCAGCAGCATCATCCCTGGCTGTCGACTGCGGATCTCGGCGACACCGCCGGCGAGGAATGGCCATCCACCCCACCAGAACACGATCGAGCCGAGCACCGGTCCGTACCACGCCATGAGCGGTGGGTCGACGCTGTAGTCGAACCAGTCCATCACCATGTGACTGGTGACGACGAGCGGGATCGTGAGCGCGAGCGTCAGCCAGAACCGTCGGCGGAACGTCTCGGGGTCGTGACCGGCGTGCTTGTCGTGGCCGGCGTGCTTGTCGTGACCGGCGTGACCGTCATGTGCCGAGTGATGGTGAGTGTGGCTGTCATTCATCGAGGAACCTCGAAACGTCGGGATGAGCGTTGGTTACCCGATCCGGTCGAGAGCTCGCACGTGCCGCAGACAGCGGCGCACCGCTGTCCGCGGCACCGCCGTTGATCAGCCGGCGAGGAGTGCGCGCATCTCGGTGATCTCGGCCTGCTGCGCAGTGATGATCTGATCGGCGAGGGCGAGGACGTCGGGGTTGGAGCCGTTCGCCTTGACGGTCTCGGACTGGCTGATGGCGCCTTCGTGGTGGAGGATCATCATCTCTAGCCACATCTGATCGAACTCGGCGCCGGTCGACGCGGCCAGTGCGTCCATGTCCTCGGCGCTCATCATGCCCTCCATCGCGGACATGTCGTGTCCTTCGGACATGTCCATCGTCACCGACTCTCCGGCGGCGGTCAGCCACGCGGTCATCTGTTCGATCTCGGGTTCCTGCGCAGCCTGGATCCGGGTGGCGAGGTCGATGACCTCCGGCCCGGCGCCAACGTTGGGGTCGAGCGCGATCTCGGCCATCTCGACGGCTTGTTGGTGGTGGGCGATCATCCCTTGGGCGAACTCGATATCGGCAGCATTCAACGTGACAGGGCCGGCGGTCCCCGTTGGTGCTTCGACAACTGCCGCGGTCGTGTCCGATGACGCCGCGTCGTCGGATCCGCATGCTGCGAGTGTCAGGGCGCCTGCGAGGGCGACGGCGGTAGTGGCGAGTCGACGATGCATGGGGGATGAAGTCCTTTCGAACAGGAGTGAATACTACAGTATGTAGTATATCGGGTCGGGGGTTGAGGTGGGCGCGCCCATCTCGTTCGTGCTCGTCGCGGGCGGGGACACGACCATCGCTGCGGTGATGCCGATGATGACGAGCCCGATGGCGAACTCGCCGATGACGGCTTGGCGGAGTGTGCCGAGGTGGCGTGGCAGGGTCTGCGGGTCGTCGAGTCGGGCATCGACTCGACGACGGTTGACGTTGGCGAGGCCGAGCATTGCGGCGAGGATCAGCACCTTGACGAGCAGGTAGCGGCCGTGGTCGGCGTCGAGCAGGCTGGCGGGGTTGCCGACGAGTCGCACGCTCTGCACGATGCCGGTGACGACGAGCACGGCGACGCTGATCGCGGCGACGCGTGAGAAGTTGCGGACGGCCGGGACCACGACGTCGACCGTGGTCTTCGGGATGACGATGAGCCCGACGATCGCGAGGCCACCGATCCAGGCCGCGGCTGCTGCGTGGTGCGCGACGTCGGTGAGCACTCCCAGGGTGGGCCAGCGCATCGAGCGCGAGTGGCCGGCGAACGCCCAGGTCCCCAACAACGCCAATCCGGGCAGACTGACCGCCGTCCAATAGACGTCGGGGTGTTCGATGCGCTGCTGGAACAACACAATCCACATGGCCAACGCGATCGCCACGCGGATCATTAACGCCATGCCCGCATCGGTGGTGAGTGCCGGGTCGATCGAGCCGAACGAGGACCACCACGCATCGCCGCTCACGTCGGACGCGACGACGAGCACCTGCACGAACGCGAGGCCGGCGGTGGCGAGCAGCGAGTGGCTGAGGATCCTGCGCAGCACAGGGTGTGTGCCGGCGTCGGCCCACACGAATGCGCTGGTCAACAAGATCCCGACCGTGGCCATGATCGCCAGGTACGACGCGTAGCGCAGCATCCATCGGAATGCCGATGACGTCGACGATGTGGTGTCGTCGTCGACGGTCGCGGCGGGTTCGACGGGCAGTGTCGTCGTTGGTGTCTCGGTGCCCGGGGCTGCGTTGGTGGGCTCGGTCGAGGGCGGCGCGGCGGTGACGGTGATGTCGATCCGGCCGGTGATTGGATGGCCGTCGGGGCCGACCAGCCGCCACCTGATCGACACCGGCCCGTCCTGGAGGGCCGGTAGCGGCGTGATCACTTCGGTGTCACCGCTCGGCCCGTAGAACGAGCCCGGCAGTTCGCTGCGGGCCCCGGATGCGTCGATCAACGTCACGGTCATCGTGTCGAGCGGCACGGCGTTGTCGAACTGCCACGTCACCTGGGACGGGGCGATCGGCAGTGTTGCGCCGTCGGCGGGATCGCTCGACAGCAAGGTGTTGTGCGCGCTCGCCGGGCGGGCACCGAGGCCGATCATCGACGCAACGATTGCGACGGTGACGAGTGCGAGCAGCGTGAGACGGCGAAGAGTGGAAGGCATGGGCTGGCGGGGTTGCGGCACCCCGGCAGGGGCATCTACACGTTGTAGGACTATAGTGGGCGATCGTTGCCGACCGGCATCGCCCCCTACTCGGAGGATCAGAATGACGCGACGACCTGACGGCGCGCTGGAGAACGACGTCTTGCAGGTGCTGTGGGACGCCGACGGGCCGCTATTGCCCGGCGAGATCAATGCACGTCTTGACGCCGGGTACGCCTACACCAGCATCGCCACCATCCTGACAAGGCTGCAGGCCAAAGGGCTCGTGAGTCGAACACCTGCCGGGAGGGCCTACGCCTACGAAGCCACCGTCGACGAACCCGACCTCGCCGTGCGCAAGATCGCCGAGCTGCTCGACTCGACATCGGATCGAGCGCTCGTGCTCAGCCGCTTCGTCGATGGGCTTCCGGCCCGTGACGCCAAGGCGCTGCGCGCCCTGCTCGACTCGTCCAAGCCGACGAAGCGATCATGATCGAGTTCGTTGCGTTCCCGCTGCTCGTTACGCTCGGCGTCGCCGCGATCGCAACGTCTGCGCATCGCCGACTGCCACCCAAGGTCGCCGCCCGGTTCGTCACCGTCGCGCTCGTCCTCGTCGTTGCCGCCGCGCTTCCCACCGCCCTGGTCGTGGCCATCGCATTCCTCGCCCATGTGCCAGTCATCGGGGTCGGGTTCCAGTGGTGCGCGCAAGCGATCGGGCTGCACAGCGCCGTGCCAGCGTGGATCGGGCTGCCCGTGCTCGCACTGTTGACACTCGGCACGATCAGGACTGTGCGTCTCGTCCGACAGCATCGGGCGCTGCGCGTCCACGATGCTCACCCGATCCACATCGCCCACAGCGACACGCCGTATGCAGTCACCCTGCCCGGGCGAGCCGGACAGATCGTCATCTCCACCGCCATGGTCGACCTGCTCGACGACGACGAACGACGCATCGTGGTCGCGCACGAGCAAGCCCACGCCCGCCACCGCCACGATCGCTACCTCCTGACCGCAGAGCTCGCCGCCGCGATCCTCCCGCCGCTGCGAGCGCTCGCGCGACGTGTGAACTTCTCGATCGAACGATGGGCCGACGAAGCCGCCGCCGCCATGTGCGGCGACCGCCACCTCGTCGCCGTCACGCTCGGCAAAGTGGCGTTGCACAACCATCCCGCCACCGTCGCCGGGTTCTCCGGGCTCGGCGTCACCGCACGGGTCGAAGCGCTCCTCGCCGCCCCGATCCCCACGCCGCGCCGCCCGCAGCTGATTGCGCTGTGGTCCAGCCTCGCCGTCACCGCCGGATTCAGTCTCTACCAGCTCCACCATCTCGAACGCCTCGTCGCCGCGCTCTGCCCCCACTAGCGACGACCACCGACGTCGCACTCGATGAGTTGCGTTCCACCCTGACTACTACGTAACGTAGTACTCATGTGGACGAGGCGACGGTTCATCACCATCAGCTCGATGGCAGGCCTCGGCGTCATCACCGGATGCACCAACCGCAGTAGCAGTGGAGCATCACCGACGTCGTTCCCGTCGCCGCCATCGTTGGGTGATCGCGCCGCTGATGTCGTCGCCCGATACACCGCGGCACCGATGCAGTGGTCGCTGGCAGGCACCGAGGTGACGACAGCGGGCTACGACGGCGTGTTGCCGGGACGTGTGCTGCGCGCCACTGCAGGTGACCTTGTCGAGGTCACCCTCGACAACCAGTTGGGCGAGGCGACGTCGGTGCACTGGCATGGATTGGCGATCGCCAACGCCATGGACGGTGTGCCGATGGTGACCCAGCCCGACATCGAGCCGGGCGACTCGTTCACCTACCGATTCGTCGTGCCCCACCCGGGCACCTACTGGTTTCACCCTCACCACGGGCTGCAACTCGAACGCGGACTGTATGCACCGTTCGTGATCGACGACCCCGACGAGCACGTCGACGCCGACGTCGACTATGTCGTGGTGCTCGACGATTGGCTCGACGGCACCGGCACCGACCCGGCCGAGGAATACGAGCGCATCCAGCGCGCCGGACGCGAGATGGGCGACATGTCCGGCATGGACATGTCCGACATGGACCACGGATCGATGGGCATGGCGACGTCGCCGCTGCTCGGCGGAGACGCCGGCGACGCCCGCCACCAGTTCCAACTCATCAATGGCCGTCCCCCGGAAGATCCGGCGACACTCGACCCGCTACCGCGGCCAGGTGATCGAGTCCGCCTGCGGTTCGTGAACGCCTCGGCAGACACCGCCTACCGAGTAGCGATCGGCGGTCATCGCCTCTCGGTCACCCACGCCGACGGGTTCCCGGTCGAGCCGCTCGAGGTCGACGCATTCCTCATCGGGATGGGTGAACGCTACGACGCCACTATCGACGTCCGATCGGGGGCATGGCCGATCATCGCGATCGCCGAGGGCAAGGACCAGCGGGCCGGCGCGATCTTGCGCACGTCCGACGTCATGCCCACCGACGTCACCTTCGATGCCGCAGAGCTCGACGGGTCGTGGCTGCGGTACGCGGACCTCGTCGCACATGAACGCGCCCGGCTGTCGCCACCCGACGATGTCACCCAGATCGACGTCAAGCTGACCGGTGGGATGATGATGACCGACTGGGGCATCAACGGTCGGCCCTACGCAGATCGCCAACCGATCGAGGTGGTAGCTGGCCAGTGGTACTCGCTCAACATCGTCAACGGGACCTCGATGTGGCACCCGATTCACCTCCACGGCCACACCCCGCAGCTCGGCCGGGTCGCCGGCGGCGTACGGAAAGACACCGTCAACGTCCTGCCCGGCGCAGCGCTGCAACTTGTGTTCCAGGCCGACAACCCCGGCACGTGGATGCTGCACTGCCACAACGCCTACCACCTGGAAGCCGGCATGGCGACCCTGCTCGACTACCGCCCGAACTGACCCATGGAACGACGACTGCCCCCTGAGGAACCGATCCGCCCGCTGGAACGCCGACCGGCCGTCGGCGATGAACCAGCACGAACGCGGAGTGCGACACCGATCGTCGCTGCGATGGTCGCCCTCGCCGTCACGGCGGTGGCCTACATGGCGTTCGGGATGCCGGGCATGAACCACTCGACAGCGACCACCAGCATGGACATGTCCGACCATCGCGGGCATCGTCTGATGACTCCGTCAGAGTTCGAAGCGGCAATGTCCCAGTCCGGCACGATCATCATCAACGTGCACGTGCCCGCCGACGAGGTGTCGCTGCAAGGCACCACCCTCGAGATGCCCTTTGACGCCATCGATCCCGCAGGCCTCCCCGCAGATCGGTCGACGCCGTTGGCGGTCTACTGCCGCTCTGGATCGATGTCCGCCGATGCGGTAGCGACGCTCTCCGCATTGGGATACACCGACATCGCCGAACTCGACGGCGGAACTGTCGCCTGGGTCGCATCCGGCCGATCCGTGGACGGGGGCTGATCGCTCACGACGTGTGCGCCCGTTCGGTCCGCGTCCACGGCATCGCCAACTGGTCGCGGTAGCGCGGCGGCATCGTGGCGCCAGGCAGTCCGACGCTCGGTGGCAGCTCGGCCGTCCCCGGTCGCCGGTAGGTGCCGAGCATCCTGTCCCAGATGAGGGTGAACAACCCGAAGTTCACGTTGCCCTCGGTTTCGTCGGCGACATGATGCAGCCGATGTCCGCCGTTCCACGCGAACCAGGTACCGAACCATCCAACGCGATACCCCACGTTGGCGTGCTGTACCACCAGCTGTACGGCGACCAAGCCTGCCAGCGCGGTCGCGGTCTGCCGATCGATGCCGAGCACGATCAGCGGGGCGATGCCAACCGTGGTCTCGAATACGAGGTGCACCGGGTGCTTCATCAGACCGTTCAGCCCGTAGAGACGTTCGGCCCCGTGATGGATCGCATGGAACCGCCACAGCCAACCGCTGCGGTGGCTCCACCAGTGAGCAAGCGTCACGCCAGCGTCGAGAATCAGCGCTCCCGCCACGATGCGCGGAAGACGTGGAGCGTCGGCCGGCCAGACCTCCAGCGACAGCCACCCCGCCAGTACCGGCGCCGCCACCACGCCCAACGCCACCAGAGACTCATTGACGACGGCACTCATGACGTCGGCCGGGAAGGCATGGTCACGAACTCGCCACCCGTCCGCGAACGGCGCCACCGCCTCCGCCACGAACGTGAACAGCAAGACGGATACGACCATCACTGGGATCCAGCTCTCGCTGCGGGCGCCCAGAACCCCGATGCCAACGACGACGGCACACAGAATCAGCGGGATGTACATCCAGCGAACGACGGATCTCTGTAGCGGTTCACCCATGATGACGAGCTTGGACGTCGACATCCGCTCTTCGCATGAACGAAACGGCTGCGACCGACATGCCAATGCGCTACGACATTCTGTAGTATTTTGGTGTGGACTCGCCGGATCGGCCGCGAATGGTCATGCTTCTCGTCGCCGCACTCGTCGCCGTGCTGGCGATCGGGTCGCTCGCAGCAGGGTGGATCGGACCGGATGCGACCGACGACCATCAGATCGACGCCGACCGCACTGACGTCTCGGTGGCGGTGACGGTTCCGCTCGTCGATGCGCCAGTCGCCGGCGATCAGAAGGAGTCGGACCTGGTGGTTGTCGAGCCCGTTGCTGAGACGTGCGTCTTGACGGTGACCTCGGTACGCAGGGACGACACCGGCGATGACGTACGCTGCGTGCAGCTCGCTCTGGTCGAGCTCGGTTATCTCGACGGTGGGGCCGACGCCGTGTTCGACGAGTCCACATACCGGGCGGTCGTGGCGATGCAGACCGACGAGGGACTCTTCGTTGATGGCGTCGTCGGGAGAGAGACCGGCCTGGCGCTGGGCGTGTGGCCCGACGAGTCGCTGACCGTGATCCGCACCCGGACACCGTCGCCCGACGCGGTCGATGGGCTCGGGTACCCGCTGTCATCGGTTGCGTCGGCGGGCGCCGATGCGCCGGCGCTGCCGGCGAACTCCGGGAGCGGTCGTCGACTCGTGTATGAACGGGCCGGTCAGCGGATTTGGGCAGTGTCCGACGACGAGACGGTCATCCGGTCGTGGCTCGTCTCGGGCAGCAAGTACGACAACGAGGTGCCTGGAACGCATCAGGTGTACAGCCGATCCGAGATGTCGACAGCATGGAACGGACAGGCGCGACTGCCGATGATGGTGCGCTGGTTGAAGACGGACATCGGCGCCATCGGTTTCCATGCGCTTCCGACCAGGATCGACGACGGCTCGCCGTATCAGACCGAGGCCGAACTCGGCACACGTCTATCGGGCGGTTGCCAACGCCAAGCCGATCTCGACGCCAGGTTCGTCTGGGACTTCGCGCAGATCGGGACGCCGGTCGTCGTGCTCTGAACCACCGCGCCGCCGGCCTACCGCACCCAGGTGCCGACCTTGGTGACGTGCGAGGGGGCAAGGCCGAACATTTCTTTGAACGTTCGACTGAAGTGGGCAGCGTCCGCGAATCCGGCCGCGTGCGCGGCTTCGGTGATGTTGCATCCGTCAGCGAGGCGCTCGGTGGCGGTCACGAGCCGGAGCCACCGCGCGTACGACCGCAGCGGGATGCCGACCTGACTCGAAAAGACGTGGGTGAGGCGACTCGTCGACACGCCAACTGCGGCGGCCAACTCGTCGACGTCGAGTGGACCGGCGTCGACGAGATCCGGGAGCCGAACGATGGCCTCGTCGACAGCTGGGTGCCTCCACCGACGCAGCGGGGTGGCGTCGTCGGGAACGCCTACATGCGACAACGTCCGCCGAACGGCTTCCTCCGCCCTCGACCAGTTGTCAGGAAGCAGATTCCCCAGCACCTCGGACACCGGATGACCCGGACCCACCGGATCGGGAGCCGAACGGTGTCGTAGGGCGTGCCCGGTTCGGCTCTCGGGTTCGACGAACACGACGACGGCATGATCACGACGACTGCGGATTGCGTGAGGTTGATTCGGCTCGACGACCGCGATGGGCCCGTGGATCGGTTCGCCGGAGGCGCCGTGCATGCACGAGGTGCCGCCGTGCACCACGATCTGGAACGCGTGATGAGCGTGCAGCTCCGTCGGCCCGATCGGCCCGCAGTAGAGCAGCCACCAGGGACCGAACGCGAGCGTTCCGCTCCACGCCGTGAACGTCATCCGTCGACGGGCGAGGTCGTCGGCACGCTCGGGACCGTCGTCGGGGAGGCTGTGGACACTGGCGGTGCAGTGTTCGCAGTCGGCGTCGGGTGTGGGTGAGTCGTGGTCGGCGCCGGCACCGTCGTTGTCGTGGTCGTGGTGGTGGTGGTGGCGTTCGGGTCGGGGTAGTCGAACACCGGAAGCTGGGCCCCGTAAGTCTCCGGTTGCTCGACGCCGTCGAAGACGTACACGAGGTCACCATTGGCGACGAGCGACGGGAAGTACTCGGCGATGTGCATCGGGATGCGGACGCATCCTCGCGACGCTGGTCGGCTGGGGACGTTGGTCGCTCCGTGGATGGCGATCCCGTAGTTGAAGTAGACGGGGTTGTAGAGCCGGCCGAGTTTGGACTCGCGCCACCCCTCGATTCGCCGGTCGAAATGGAAGACGCCGCCCGGCGTCAGGGCAACGCCACAGATCGCCTGCTCAGTCTGGGTGCCGTCGTCCTCGTCAACCTTCACCACCGCGCACCACTCCTGTCCCGTCCCGCTCGAGACATGGGTGATCAACAACGGCTCGTTCGCCCGGTAGACCACGGCGACCTGCGACGGCAACAGCACTTCGACATGCGTACCTGGGCCGGCACGTCGAGGTCTGACGTCGAAGTCGCCGTTCATCCGCTGCCACCGGTCGGCATCGACCTGAGCCGTGACCTGATCGAACGGAACACCTTCGAGGAACTTCTCGTAGGCCCACACGGCCCGCTCGGTCGCCGGACCGAACACGCCATCGCTCGGGCCGGGATCGAACGCCAGCGCCCGAAGCCGATCCTGAAGCGCAACGACCTTCTCGCCCGTCGAGCCCGGCCCGACGGCATGGTCGAACACGATCAACGGCGGCGTGAAGGTCGATGACGTTGGCGGCGTCAGGTCCGGTGCGGCGATCGCCGGTGGAACAGACGGGGATGCGAGATCGGTGCCAGGATCGGGCGAGCTGCTGGCGTCTCCACGCAAGGCTGCGTACAAGGCAGCCGGAACGGCGACGCCGATCGACACGACGAGAAGGCGTCGCCGCGTGTACGGCGGCTGGCGAGAAGAAGCGGGGTAGTCGGACACGATGCGGTCACTCAACGACGAGGTTCCTACAGAATGTAGTAGCTGTCGCCATCGCACCCAACCGCGACGCCGACGCAGCGTCTCCCCCATGAACAACGTCACACAACCGCAATGTATCGTCATCAATCCGTAACATAAGGCGAATGCAATCTCACGCGCGTCCTCTGCGCTACACGGTGTTCACGTTCTTCGCCATCGGCGCTTGGGGCGCCAGTGGGACCCCCGGCGTCAGCGCACACTCGGTCGAGTTGGCCGTCACCCAGCCCGACTCCTCGTCGGTCATCGAACTCGACGCCTGCCCCATCCTCGGTGACGCCACCTACGGTGACTCGTGGGGTGATGCCCGCTCCGGCGGACGTCGACATGAAGGCGTCGACATGGAGGCCGGGCGCGGCACCCCCGTACTCGCCGTACGCGACGGAGACGCAGAATTCAAGCAAAGCCGCCTCGGCGGCAAGTCCATCTGGCTCGTCGCCAACACCGGCGAGCGCTTCTACTACGCACATCTGGACGCTTGGGAAGGCTCCAGTCGGACGGTCGCTGCCGGCGAGGTGATCGGCTACGTCGGCCAGACCGGCAACGCCCGCGGCAACCACCTTCACTTCGAGACCCGACTCGGCGACACCGCCGTCAACCCCTACTCATCCGTACGGGCTGCGTGCACGGTAGAGCCCCCGAAACCTGCCGCCCTGAACGTCGACTTGCAGGCAGCGCGTCTGCGCTGACGGACCGGTCAAGGCATTCTGCACCGATATCGACAAGGACACGGGGGCGCAGTCCCGTAGTCGGCGGCGAATCGAACGGGGTGCCGCGGGCTGTTGAGGTAGTCACGTGACGAGAATCGGGTTCCGATGTGCTGTCAGGCCTCACGATCCATCCAGCCGAACCACCACAAGCTCGAGCCGGCGATGGCAACTCCGAGGAGCAGATACAACTCGTTGTGGCCGCCCGGCAGCATCGTGGTCGGCGCTCCAAGCAGCATCGCGTCGTTCGCCACCGCAACTCCCACACCGAGCAGCACCGTGATGGCACCAACGACTCTGTGCCATCCAGGTCGGAAACGGACGTGTTTGATTGGTGGCGCGCGCCTCGCCGAAGCACCGGTCACATCGAGACCATCGGTACGGTGCCGCCGCTGCCCGAGCGGCGGGGGATCTGCTGCACGCGGGAGCGTGTCGTTGTGGTGAACGGTCACTCGACCAAGGTGCTGTACTCCGTGTCCGGACGTCTTGCGTCTCTTCGGCGGCACGGCAGCGTTTTACTACATGGCGTAGAAGTTGTCGATGCCATTGTCCTTCTGCCACCGACGAGCTCGCAAGGACCCTGCCCCGGAGTACGCGTTCAGCTCGGGCCGGCCTGACCTTCGGGTTCCAGCCCGAAGTGCATTCGTTGTACGGCTGTTGTACGAAACCCGTCTTCCGGAACGTCAGAAGCCCTTCCCGGCGATTCGGAAAGGGCCTCTGAGCTGGTTCTTTACTTGGTGGCGGGGACAGGATTTGAACCTGTGACCTTCGGGTTATGAGTGCACCGACGCCCGTGGGACCTCGTGGGCGCTCATCGGTGTTCGCCCTGATCATCCGCCGTTTCGCGACGGGTGCGCCACCGCGTCGTATGCGCTGGTGGGATCCCGTTGGTGCTGGTCGTGTTGTACGACTGTTGTACGAGACAGCTTCCGAGCGAGGCGGGGGTTCGTGTGCGTTGGTAGCTGCGAGTCGTGCTGACGAGCTGCTGACAGGGCGCGCGCTCCGCGACTTTGCCCTACTGCGGACGAGACTGGTGCAATCCGAACGTCGCCACCGTCGGAGATGAGATTGACGAAGTCGGGGCAGGCTGCTCTGACTGTCGGCGCGCGTCGAGCCTCGGTCGTGGTGGCGGTCACTGGTTGGCGATCTCGATCGCGAGCAGGACGACCGAGAGGGCGATGAGCGCAAGCACTGCGGCGGTGAGGACCTGCTGGGTGCGAGGCGGTCCTTTCCGCGGTGCGGTCGGCGGTAGAACCGTCGGTGTTGGGTCGACTGAACGTGGGTCTGGCTGTCGATCAGCCGTCGCCGGCTCGGCCTCGTGGGTCTCGCCCGTCTCGGTTGGGTCCTCCGACGTGGGGTGTGAGGGCTCCACTGCGCCATCAGGTTCATCCGTGGATATCGATGACTCGGGCGGCTCGTTCACGCCTCTACGGGTGACTGGTCGACGGCTGTGAGTTCCATCGGGTCGGCATGTCGGGTGGTCGGAACTGCGTGCGGCGTTCGGATCACCTGTGGGTCGTGCTGCGGAAGCTCGTGACAGTGACTGTGACGGTCCTCGTTCTCGCTGCGTGCGGCGGGAGTGATTCGCGGGACTCGACGGCTACGCCGGTCGGTGCAGCCGGGGAGCGGATCGCCCGCGAGGCGGGTTGTGCGAGCTGTCATGGAGGGTCGTTCCAAGGCGGTGTGGGGCCGGGCTGGGTGGGGCTTGCGGGCTCGGACGTGGAGCTGAGCGACGGGACGACGATGGTTGCCGACGAGGCGTACCTGTTCGAGTCGATCCGTGATCCGGCGGCACGAATCGTGGCCGGCTTCAGCGTGCAGATGCCGCGCAATGCGCTGACCGACGACGAGATCGACGAGATCGTCGCGTTCATCGGGTCGTTGGCCGACGAGTGACGGGCGGCCAGCAGGTGTGGCCTCGCCATCTCGTGATGCTCAGGTGAGCGCAGCGAGTTGCTCTCTGAGTTCGCTCTCGTCGACGATCACGTCGAGCCGTTCGACGACGGTCCCTGATGCGTCGGTGAGGAAGATCACGGGTTCGAACGAGAGCCCGGCGGCGGCGACTGCTGGTGCAGCTTGGGTGGCGGTGTTGTCGGTGTACACCTCTGCATGGATGAACTGCAGATCCGGGTAGTCGTCGACGACGCCGATCATCACGTCGAGCACGGGGCCGCAGATTCCGGTCTGGCAGAACGCCGGGGTACCGACGAGGTAGACGACAGGTTTGCCGGCTGCGAGGGCCTCGCTGAGGGTGATGTCGTGGAACGGGCAGGCCGGCTCGCGGGTGCACACGGGATCGACACCGCCGGGCGCGCCAACGGTCGGCGTGTCGAACGGCGGCAGTGGGTCGCCCGGCCCGGGGAACGGCAGGCTCCCTTGGGAGACGACGGTGAAGGATGCCTCGGCCGTCGCGGCCCCGTCGCTGACGCGCAGAGTGTGGGCACCTTCTTGGGGGACGTCGACGCGGAACTCGTAATAGGAGCGTGGGAGGTTGACGTCGCGGCGGACACCGGTGGTGGTCGAGATCTCGGCGCCGGTGGGGTCGAGCAGCGATGCCGATACTTGCGAGGGACCTTCGGGTCGCAGGGTGCCGTCGGCGTCGGCGAGGCCGAACACCAGTCGACGTCCCGTGCCGACGGTGACGCTCGGTTCGGCGAAGAACCGCACCAACGCCATGCTGTCCGCAGCACCGGCGGTCGCGGCCGCAGTGCTGGCGGGGGAACTCGAGGGCGCGTCCGATCCGCAGGCGGCGACGATGACAGCGCCTGCTGTCCCTACGAGCAGCACGCGTCGGCTGACGACGGGAGTTGGGGCGACATGGTCGTGTTCATGCATATACGTGCGGGTGACCTCGGGCGGCTGGCGAGTTCCCCGGGCTGTCCTGGGTTGTTCAGTCGGCCGTCGTGTAGCGAGTGAGGACGTCGTCGATGTCCGCCGGCAGCGGGGCGGTTTCGGTGAGCCGCATCGTGGTCCGGCCGGTGTTGCCAGACGGATACTTGCCGACGAGCGATCCCGGGCCCGCGACGGCGAGTCGGATGATCTGCCCGGCGATCTCGTGTCGATCTCGCCGGGCCACAGCGCAGCGGAGCATGGCGAGGTGGACGCGGGTGTGGGGCCATGCCCAGGGTTGGGAGAGCAGGTGTGCTCGTTCCAGTGACGGCCATGGGTCGTCGCTGGCCCGGGCGGCGGTCAGCTCGGCATCGAGCAGGGTCGCGATGTCGGCGGGGATCCGCCAGCGGGAGTGGTCAGGCATGCGCGTGCTCCTGGGAAGCGGGGTTCGATGGGCTGGCCGGGCCGGGCCGGTTGAAGCTGTGGGTGGAGCGGGCTCGGAGTCCGTTGGCGATGACGATGATTTCGGCACCTTCGTGGATGGCGACGACGATGCCGAGGCCGAGCAGTCCGGCGGCGGCAGTGGGGATCAGCACGGCGATGAGCATTCCGGACAGCACGAGGTTCTGGATCATGATCGTGCGTGTCCGGCGGGCGTGGTCGATGAGGTCGGGGAGATGGGTGAGGCTGTCGCCCATGACAGCGATGTCGGCTGCCTCGACGGCGACGTCGCTTCCGGCGGCCCCCATCGCGATGCCGACGTCGGCGGTGGCGAGCGCGGGGGCGTCGTTGATGCCGTCGCCGACCATCGCCACCTTGCCGTGGGTGCGGAGCCGTTCGATGGCGCTGCGCTTGTCGTCGGGAAGCAGTTCGCTGCGGAGGTCCTCGATGCCGGCTGCCCATCCGATCGCGGTGGCGGTGCGGTGTTGGTCGCCGGTGAGCATGGCGATGTGCAGCCGATGGTCTCGACGCAGCCGCGCGACCACGTCGGCCGTCTCCGGCCGGAGTTCGTCGCGTAGGGCGATCGCACCGATCGTGGCGCCGTGGTGTTCGACGAGCACGACGGTCGCGCCGGCGGCCTGGAGTCGTTCGACGTCCGCTGTGAGGGTGGCGGGATCGATGTATCCGGGCTTTCCGACACGGACGTTGGTGTTGCCGACGCGGCCGGTGATCCCAGAACCGACGTCGGTCGCGACGTCGTCAGCGTCACGGGTGGCTGGTGCTGCGGCGACGATCGCGGAAGCCAGCGGATGGTCGCTGAACCGTTCGAGCGACGCCGCGAACCTGAGGACATCGTCGGCGGTGCTGCCTGCGGCGGCGACGGTGTCGACCACTTGGGGTTGGTTGCGGGTGAGGGTGCCGGTCTTGTCGAAGGCGACGGCTCGCACGGTGGCGAGCGCTTCGATCGCAGCGCCGCCTTTGATCACGAAGCCGGCTCGGCTGGCGGCACCGACCGACGCGAACACGGTGACCGGTACGGCGATCGCGAACGCGCACGGTGACGCGGCGACGAGCACGACGAGCGCTCGGTCGATCCACACGTGTGCGTCGCCTACGGCGACGCCGATCACGGCGATGGCGGCTGCGACAACGAGGATCGTCGGGACGAGCGGGCGGGCGATGCGGTCGGCGAGGCGTTGGGCGTGGCCTTTGCGGTTCTGGGCCTCTTCGACGGCGTGCACGATGCGGGCGAGGGTGCTGTCGCTGGTGGCGACGGTCGCTTCGACGTCGAGGGTGCCGGTGGTGTTGATGCTTCCGGCGAGCACCCGGTCGCCGGGGGCGGCGTCGACCGGGATCGATTCGCCGGTCACCGCTGACACGTCGAGCACCGAACGGCCGGTCCGCACGATGCCGTCGGTCGGCATCCTGGCGCCGGCGCGCAACACGATCAGATCCCCCACTGCGAGGTCGTCGGTCTCGATCTCGACGAGGTCGTCGCCGCGCCGAACGATGGTGGTCGGTGGGACGAGTGACAGCAACGCCCGCAGGCCCCGACGGGCGCGAGTGACCGCCCAGTCCTCGAGGGCTTCTGACACCGAGAACAGGAAGCACAGCGCTGCCGCTTCGGCGAGCTCACCCAACAGCAGAGCCCCGATCGCCGCGATCGTCATCAACAGGCCCACCCCGAGCCGGCCTCGACGAAGCCCGAGCAACGCGCCCGGCGCGAACGTCGATCCACCGGCCACGACCGCGGCGACGAACGCCCCTGCTGCCAGGACCTCGACGCCGGCGATCTCCGCGACGACACCGATCACCCATGACCCGGCCGCGACACCGGCGGCGACGGTACGCCACTCGACTTCGGACTCCTCGCCACCGGCGGCGTCGACGTCGTCGGGTGCGCAGCAGGCGTCGCCCATCAGCGACTGATCCTTCCGACCCGAGGCACGAAACGTCCGACATGTTGCGCGTACGTCGACCAGCCGGGCATCGCGTCACGGAGATACGGCTCCTCGACACGGCGGACCTGGACGTGAACGGCGACGACCAGCATCACGACCGACACTGCCGTGAGCACCGTCGGAGCAAGGAGGGCCAGCCCGGCAGCCGCCGTCACCATCCCGGTGAAGATCGGATTGCGTACCCGTCCGAACAGTCCGCTCGTGACGAGTCCGGTCCGCTCGGTCGGGTCGACCCCGATCCGCCACGACGCCCCCATCGCCGACTCCGCCGCAAGGGTGAGTGCACATCCGGCCGCGAACAGGGCCAGGCCGGCGACGAACGCCCCGGGGCCGGCGAGCGGTTCCCACAACTCGATCACCGAGAACGCGGCGAGCGTCACCCCGACCGTGCCGGCCACGATCGCTGCGGCGAACAGCGCACCGCTGACCCGGGCGACCCGGTCGTGGCGCTGCCAACGGAACCCTGAGTCGCCGGTGCGTCGACGATGCACCATCGTTCGCCATCCGAACGCCGCGATCAGGTACGCGAGCTGCAACACCAGTGCAAGGAGCGCCCGGATGTTCACCACCCGATCTCCTCACAGGAGTGGTCACCGGCGGTCTCGACCTGCAACGTGGCGTGCTCGAGATGGAACTGTTCGGCGAGCACGGTGCGGGCCTGTTGCAGCACGTGTTGGGAGTCGACGCCTGCAGCGATCCCGAGGTGCGCGGTGAGGACGTCCATGTCGCTGGTCAACGTCCACACGTGCAGGTCGTGAACGTCAGCCACCCCGTCGATCCCGGTGAGGGCAGTGGTGACTGCGTGCAGGTCGACACCCGCGGGGGCGGCCTGCACCAGGATCCGTACTGCGTCACGGCCGAGCCGCCAGGCCCGGGGCAGGATGAACAGGCCGATCCCGGCGCCGATGACCGGGTCGACCCAGCCCCACCCGGTCATCCACATCAACCCGGCAGCGATGATCACACCGATCGAGCCGAGCGTGTCGGCGACCACCTCGAAGTAGGCGCCACGCACGTTGAGGCTCTCGGTCGCGCCTTGACGCAGCAGCATGAACGCAACCAGGTTCACCGCGAGACCGATCAGACCGACGATCAGCACCGGGACCGACGCCACCTCCGGCGGGTCGTCGAGGCGCCGTGCCGCTTCGACCAGGACGTAGCCGGCCACCCCGAACAGCAGCACGGCGTTGGCGAGCGCAGCCAGGATCTCCAGCCGGTAGAGACCGAACGTACGGTGCTGGGCGTGGGTCGCCCGGTTGGCGGCGGTGATCGCCGCCAATGCCATCCCCAACCCGAGCGCGTCGGTCGCCATGTGCCCGGAATCGGACAGCAACGCCAACGAGTTCGCCGCCAACCCGACCACGACCTGGACCACCAGAAATCCGGCGATCAGCGCGAACGACCACCACAGCCGGCCGGCGTGACGGGCACCGGCACGCATGTCCACGTGCGAGTGATCGTGACCCATCACGAACCACCTTTGCGGTGACGAAGATGCTCGCGGCCGATGTCGAGCAGCATCCGGACGTGTCCGTCGTCGAGGCTGTAGTACATCATCTTTCCCGACCGGCGAGCCCGCACCACCCCTGCGCCCCGCAACCAGCGCAACGCATGCGACACCGTCGACTCCGGCACATCGACCGTCGCCGCCAAGTCGCACACACACAGCTCCCCGGCCTCGAGCACGGCGTACAGGATCCGCGCCCGAGTCGCATCGCCGAGCACCTTGAACCACTCCGCCAACCGGTCCGTCTCGTCGACCGACGGCAGCCGCTCCCGTGTCGCAGCCACCTTCTCGGGGTCGACGACCCGAACATCACACGCCTCCAACGACGCCAGGGTCGCGACCCGGGTGCTCCGCCTTCCACTCATCTGCATGACTGTACAGATGACGTGATAATGAGGCAAGAGGTTTTGGCGTGTGTGGCGCTGGAGGCGGTGGTCCGGTGCGTCGTGGTCATCGCATGACCATGAGGAGGCCAGTGGCGTTGAAGCCGATGTGGATCGCGATCGGCAGCCCGAGTCGGCCGGCTGCGGCGGCGGAGACACCCAGCACCACGGCGAAGACGGCGAGTCCCGGATACTCGATCGGCCGGAAGTGGATGAGCGTGAACAGCGCAGCGGTGACGGCGACCGCTACCGGCGTGCTCAACCGTGACGACAGCGCCCGTTGGATCAGACCGCGGTAGACGAGCTCTTCCACGATCGGCGCCCCGATCACGACGACCAGGATCAACAGCAACGTCGAGGCGCCACTCGCCCTGTTGGCGAGGTCCGAGGCGTTCTGTTGCACCTGATCCTCGGCGAACCTCTCGGGCCAGATCGCCTCGAGTGGCAGATACACGAGCGGGATGATCACGAGTTGGCACAGCACACCGATGCCGACGCCGAACACGTCCGCGCCGCGGAGCTGGAGTCCGTAGTCGGAGACGAATCGGCCGCAACCGAACCGGCGCGACGTGAACGCCATCGCGGACAGCAAGCACACCCAGACGACCATCGTCGATGCCAGCACCAATGGGAGTGGAGCCTCGGAGGGGCGGCTGTAGCCGCTGGCTGCGAGGAGTGCGGTTGCCACCATCTGGCCCGCGATCCACGCGAGCGCCCATGTGATCAGCGCAACGGTCGGTGTGATCGACCGATCGCTGGGCCGCATCAACGTCGGATCGACGGACCCGCGGCGCGTGATGTTCACGGCGTCACGCCAGCAGGCGCTGAACAGTACGAGGGCACACTCGACCGGTTGCGCGGCGGCCTCGCGGAGTTCCGCGCCAACGGTGCGGGAACTCGACGGACGAACCAGGTCACCCGTGGGGCATGCACCGTCGTCAGCTGCGCCGATCATGCTGACGCGCACGTCCGGCGGTGGGCACCGTCGGAGCATCGGGACGGCCGTACTCGCCGTGACGTTGCTGCCGTCATGTGCCGCGGACGTGAGCGACGGCCCGGACCTGCTGCGTCGTGCGGCAGCGAACGGGACGGCGAGCGCGTGGTCATTCGTCGACCGGCCCGACGCCGAACAGCTCCTCGAATGCGTCGCCGGTCTCGAGGCGGTGGCCGTGACCGTCGATCTTCGAGGGGCGACGCGGATGAGCATCGGGCGAGAAGAGGGTGCCGATGTCGCGCTGTGGTTCGAGGAGGCCTCCTACGTGCGCGGCGCCGACCTGGGCACGCCCGACACACCGTGGGTTCGCGTCGACCGCGAAGACTCCGAGACGGTCAGGCAGGTCGAGTCGGCTCTCGGTCTCTCGCTGTCGTCGTGGGTCTTGGCCGAGCAACCCCCACCGTCACCACGAGCGATCGTCGACTCCGCGCTCGAGTTCGCAGACCAGGTCGAGGTGCTTCGAACCTCCGAGTCCGAGGAGGCGACGACGGTCCGGGTCACCATCGACGAGGGCCGGGTCGCAGCACTCGCCGACACGCCAGCCGCCGGCTACCCGATGCTGACCTTCACCGTCGACGACGAAGCGCTCACCGCAGTCGCTGCGCATTCGGCTGAAGACCCGGACTCGTTCGGGTTCCGGTGGGAGTACGAGCTCACCGCTCCAGTCGTGGACGACGTGCCCACCGACTGGGCCGAGGCCTCGACGGTCCCCATCACCGCACCCGACCAACAAGGGAGAACATGTGAGATCGGGCCATGACACCCGCGACCGTTCCACACCGCCGCCTCGATACGGTACGACACGGATGAAGCCGTTCCGAGTTGCGTACGTTGCGCCGTTGGCGATGCTCGCTGCTCTGGCAGCGGGGTGTGCCGACGGGGGCGATACCGCCAACGAGCCAAGATCCACGCAATCTGGCGTGGCCGCCGACCTGGTCGAACTCGACGGGGTGCGTTTCGACGTTCGCCGGGACCCTGGTTGAGGCTGCTGCACCTCGTGGGTCGTGTACCTACGCACGCATGGCGCCATGGTCGACATGACCGATGATCCCGAACGAACAGCGTTCCGTCAATCGAACGGCATCGGCGACGAGGCCGCGTCGTGCCACACCGCCGAAGTCGACGGCTACCTGATCGAAGGGCACGTTCCCGCCG